>ERZ791879.181-NODE-181-length-65414-cov-8.156092_pt1 | contig 65414 bp, 58 predicted proteins | sample MGYA00510162_ERZ791879 | MGnify/ENA primary metagenome ERZ791879 (study PRJEB30046, sample SAMN00792113) | human gut metagenome | study: EMG produced TPA metagenomics assembly of the A metagenome-wide association study of gut microbiota in type 2... | reverse complement strand
CCATTACCGGAAAATAAATATTTCATTTTTTCGCTTCCATGTGGTGCGCAATATTTTTTATAACTCCTAATATTTGATTTTATATCACTTATAGAATATTATTAAATATAATAAAGCTTATTATATAAAAATTAATATTATTTAAAAAGGAGGAAAAATGAAAAATAAAAATAAATCACTAATATTTATTATACTTTTAAATATGTTTAGTTCACTTGCATTTAACATGGCTCATCCGGTTACCCCTATGTTTATAAACAAACTTGGATTACCTACCTTTATGTTTGGACTATTCTTTGCCACAATGTCTATTGGTAATTTTATTGGTTCACCCTTGTTTGGTACATTATCTGATAAAAAAGGAAGAATTAAATTCTTAGTATTAGGTGCAATAGGATATGGTTTAAGCCAGCTTGGGTTTGGATTTAATACTAATCCATTTATAATACTTATATTTAGATTTACTGGTGGATTTTTTGTAGTAAGCTATTTAACTACATCAATGGCATATTTAACTGATATAACAACAAATGAAAATAGAACAAAATATATCACATACTATGCAGCTGCAAATACAATAGGTACTTCACTAGGTTCACTTCTTGGTGGTATAATAGGTAACAACAATTTCAAATATGCATTCTTTACTCAATTTATTTTATGTTTAATTTTAGGTATTTTAGTATACTTCTTATTAGAAGAACCAACAAAGGATAAAAAGCATACTACTTTAGAAATTCCTAATCATAATAAAGTTAACTATTCAAAACTTATTAATAAGAACTTATTAATTATGTTTATAATGGTTGGTGCCTTTTACTTTGCATCAACAAGTTATAACTCTAGCATTAATTATTATATAGAAGATGTTTTAAAACTTTCTCCTACATTTATAGGCGGATTTATGGCATTAGTTGGAATAGTTGGTTTTATGGTAAATTTATTTTTAACACCTTTATTGGCAAAACACTTTAAAGAGATTAATCTATTTAAAACTATAACTATCTGTATTACAGCTTCATTATTTCTTATGGTAATATCTAAGAATGTTATTTTATTCTTAACTTGTGCAGTTATATTTGCATCATTTGCAAGTATACACATACCACTACAACAAAGTATAATAACAAAGCTTGCTAAAGAAAATTATGGTTCTCTTATGGGACTTTTAAATTCATCTAAAGCAATAGGCCAAGTTACTGGTTCATTAACTGCTGGCTTTATCTTTGATTTAGGAAATAAATTACCATTTTTAATTTCAGCTATTATAGTTTTTATAAGTTTTATAATTCTACTTCCTTTAAACTCAAATTTAATTATAAATAATAAACATTAATAATAAAAAATACTCAAGACTCTCTAGTTAGTCTTGAGTATTTTTAATATATATCCTTATTTCATATTATTCAGTTTTAATTACAATTTCATCCTCTTTACCATCAATTATAACATGAGATCCATAATTAATTTCTCCAGCTATAATTAATCTTGCTAGTTTATTTTCTAAAGTATTTTGAATATATCTCTTAAGTGGTCTTGCTCCATAAACTGGATCATAGCCTTCAACTGCTAATATATGCTTAGCTTCTGGTGTAATATCTAAAGTTATATTTCTATCTCGTAATCTGTTAGCAACTTCATTAACAAAGATATCAATAATCTTAGTAATTCCATTTTCAGATAATGGCTTAAACATTATAATATCATCAACTCTGTTTAAGAACTCTGGTTTAAATCTCATTTTCATTTCATTCATTACTTCTTCTCTAACTTGTGGATCTATACCATCTTCTGATTTATTCTCTAAAAGATAGCTACTTCCTATGTTAGAAGTCATAATGATAATTGTATTTTTAAAATCAACTGTTTTACCTTTATTATCTGTAAGTCTACCGTCATCTAATATTTGTAAGAACATATTAAATACATCTTCATGTGCCTTTTCAATTTCATCAAATAATATTACACTATAAGGCTTTCTTCTAACTGCTTCAGTTAATTGACCACCCTCTTCATATCCTACATATCCTGGAGGCGCTCCAACTAATCTAGATACGGCATGCTTCTCCATATATTCAGACATATCTATTCTTATAATATTCTCTTCAGAATCAAATAAATTTCTCGCTAAAGTCTTTGCAAGTTCTGTTTTACCTACACCTGTTGGCCCTAAGAAAATAAATGAACCTATAGGTCTATTTATATCTTTTAGCCCTGCTCTTGCTCTAAGTATTGCAGAAGTAACAGACGTAATAGCTTCTTCTTGCCCAATTACTCTCTTTTGCATTTCATCTTCAAGTCTTAATAGTTTTTCTCTTTCACCTTCTAATAAATTAGATACAGGTATACCAGTCCATCTTGATAAAACTTGTGAAACTTCTTCTTCAGTAACCTCTTCCTTTAATAAAGCACCTTCATAATTTTCCTTAACTTCAACTTCCATTTGTTCAATAGCAGCTTCTAAGCTAGGAATTTCACCATATTGAATTTCTGCAGCTTTATTATAGTCGTATTGTCTTTGAGCTGCTTCAAGATTTCCTCTAGCTTCATCAAGTTTTGCCTTTAATTCTTTTAATTTTAAGATGGCTCCTTTTTCTCTATCAAACTTAGCTGTCATTTCATCATTTTTAGCTTTAAGTTCTGAATATTCTTTTTCTAAAGCCTCTAGCTTTTTCTTAGAGCCTTCGTCTTTCTCTCTTGTTAAAGCTTCTTTTTCTATTTCAAGCTGTACAATTCTTCTTCTAATTGCATCTAATTCTGCTGGAAGTGAATCTATCTCAGTTCTTATCATAGCTCCAGCTTCATCAATTAAATCAATAGCCTTATCTGGTAAATATCTATCTTGAATATATCTATCAGAAAGTTTTGCTGCTGCAACTATAGCTGAATCATGAATTCTAACTCCATGATGAATTTCAAATCTTTCCTTTAATCCTCTTAATATTGAAATTGCATCTTCAACTGATGGCTCATCAACAATAACAGGTTGGAATCTTCTTTCAAGAGCTTTATCTTTTTCAATATATTGTCTATATTCATCAAAAGTAGTTGCCCCAATACAATGTAATTCACCTCTTGCAAGCAATGGTTTAATTAAGTTTCCTGCATCCATTGCTCCATCAGTTTTACCTGCTCCAACAATAGTATGAATTTCATCTATAAATAATATAATCTTACCTTCACTATTTTGAACTTCTTTTAAGACAGCTTTTAATCTTTCTTCAAATTCTCCTCTATATTTAGCCCCAGCAATTAAAGAACCCATATCTAATGAAAATATAATTTTGTCTTTTAATCCTTCTGGAACATCTCCTCTTACTATTCTTTCAGCTAATCCTTCAACAATAGCAGTTTTACCAACACCAGGTTCACCTATTAATACAGGATTATTTTTAGTTCTTCTTGAAAGAATTCTAATTGTTCTTCTTATTTCATCATCTCTTCCTATTACAGGATCTAATTTATGCTTTTTAGCTAATTCTACTAAGTTAGTTCCATACTTAGCTAATGCATCATAAGTTCCTTCTGGATCTTGAGTATCAACTCTTTGGCTTCCTCTAACCTCTGATAATACTTTCATAAAATTATCTTTAGTTATATTATATTTATTTAATATTTGTTTTGTTGGTCCATTTTTATCAACATCTATAATAGCTAACATTAAATGTTCAACACTAATATAAGAATCTCCAAATTTCTTTGCTAAGTCATCTGCCTTAACAAGAACCTCATCTACTTGTCTTGTTATATAAACTCCTGATCCGTTTGCTCCATCACCTGTAACCTTAGGCATTTTATCTAGGGCATTCTTTATATCAACTATCATCATCTTCACGTTTATTCCCATTTTTGTGAAGATATTAGGGATTAATCCATCTTCAGCTTCTACTAATGCAGAAAATAAATGAATAACATCTATTTGTTGATGATTATACTTTACTGCTGTTAAATTTGCATCATTTAATGCTTGTTGTACTCTCAATGTCATTCTTTCAACATTCATTTATACTCACCTCTTATTAGTATTCTTAACTTTAATTTAATTTTAATACAAAAGTCAAAGAAAGTCAAAGTAAATTTTGCTTTTATTTTTTAGTTTTTATTCCATATATAGTATACTACTTTTTTCATTTATTTTTTTGTTTTTAATGGTAGTTATTGTTATAATATTTACAAGATACATTTATATAGAAATTAGAGGTGAAATTTTGAGAAGAGAATATATAAATTATCCCTTTGATTTACCTATAAAAATCTCATATTTAAACATTAAAAATTATCCAACTCATTGGCATAATTCTATTGAGATTATATATGTTTTAAAGGGATCTTTACACATTAAAATAGATACAGATTCCTTCACTCTAAATGAACGTGAAGTTGAAATAATAAATTCAGATGAATCTCATGAAATTCAAGGAATGGATGATAATAAAGTATTGATTTTCAATATAGATCCATTTTTCTTTGAAAAATATTATAAAGATATAAATAATATATTTTTCTATACTAACTCCAATGATGATGAAGATCAAAATGGTCCTGAGTATGAAGAATTAAAAACTATTTTATCTCAAATGCTTTGTGAATACGTTCAAAAATTAGAAGATTACGATGAAGAAATAGAAGAACTTCTTATAACACTTCTTTATCACCTAGTTAATAATTTTCATTATTTAACTCATGAAAAAGAAGAATTAAAAGAAAAAACAGATCAATTAGCTAGATACCATAGAATTTCTAAGTATATATATAATAATTACAATAATAATATTACACTACAAGAAATTGCAAAAAAGGAATTCTTAAGTCCACATTATTTATCTCATGAGATAAAATATGCCACTGGTTACAGCTTTACAGACTTGATTAACTTAACTAGAATTGAGGAATCTATAAAACTATTACTAGATAGCGATATGAGTATCTCTGAAATATCTGATGAAATAGGTTTTTCCCATGTACGTTACTTTAATAAGAACTTTAAATATTATTATGGCTGTACTCCTCTTCAATATAGAAAAAAATATGCTACTACAGAGAAGGAATATGATTTATCTAAGCAATTTGAGGAACTCTCCCTTAATGATGCTCTTGAAACACTTTCTTATAGCTTAGAAAATTATAATAGATTTAACTTTGAAAATAAACTTTGGAATATTCATGTTGATGTTGATAAAATATTAAATCCATTAGAAAAAGACTTTAAAGAATGTATTAACTTAGGAGAATCTTTTGATCTTTTAATTGAAGATAATAAAGACATATTAGAAGAAATACAGGAAGAAATACATTTTGAATACGGACGTCTTGAAAAAATGTTTCATAGTGATATGGGAGTATTTTTAGATTCTGATTTTTATAATTGGAATAAAGCGAAAGGTGTATTAGAATTTTTATCTAATATTTATCTAAAGCCTCTTATTTTACTTGATAACTTAGATTACTCTTTAGAAAAGTATATTAATATTTTAAGTAGCTTTTTAGACTATTTTACTGAGTTAGATATAGTAGAAGTTGCTGACTTTAAGTTTCAATTTGATTCTAGGCTATCTGAGGATATAAAGGATAATCTACGCCAATATATAAAAGATTATTATGAATTAGAAGTTTGCGAAATTGACTTTACATCTAAATCTGACTTAAATTCAATTTATGATACAGCATATATGCTTCCATATATAATTCATAATACTATTTTTAAAGGTAACTCCCTAAGCTTTCTTAAAGCCTTTGATGTTCTTGAGAAAGAAATAAATATTACAAATGAAGTATTTATAGGAGCTCCAGGAATAGTTAATGATATGGGAATTAGAAAACCATCATATTATGCCTATTACTTATTAAGTAAATTAGGTAATGATATAATTGCCCTTGACGATGGATACATTGTTACAAAATCTGATAACTATTATGCTATTCTTTTATACTCTCATAATGATGATGTTAATACTTTAGTTAGTTATGAAGATATCTATCAAAAAGGTGGCGTGAAAAAATCCTTTGAAAGAAAATACTCACTTAATATAGTAAATATAAAAAATTCAACTAGAATTATTACCTATGAAGTTAATGAATCCATAGGTTCTTCTTATAACTATTGGCTAGCTATGGGGTCTCCCGATAGACTTAGCAAAGAAGAAAAAGAAATTCTTCACAAGGCATCTTATCCTAAAATAGAATTTAAATATTCTAAAAAAAGTTCAGTTTTAAATATAATTACTGAACTTAAGGGATATGGCGCTAAGCTAATAGTGCTTAAAAATATAAAATAATGTACTGAAAACACCTTTTTTAGGTGTTTTTATGCTTTTTATAAATATATGTTTTTATATAATTAACACTTATTGTACTAAAACTAAAGCATCTACATGAATACATTATTTTTATTTTTAGGCTATACTAATAATATAAATTGTTTTTTATGAAAGGATGTTTTTTATGAGAGGCCTATTTTTTAATCCATCACTATTAAATGATACTAAATCAAAGTGGTCATTTTGGATTTGGATGTCTAACCTTTTACATTTCGATAACTAAATTTTTATTATGATATTAAATTAATTAATTATAATATAAAAATAGAGAAGTGATAATCACCACTTCTCTATCTTTATATTATAACTTTTTCTCAATATTTATAGCTAATGTAAAATATTTAACAGACTCTTTTAATTCTCCTAAATTATAATATAATTCAGCCATTTCATTATATCTCTTATATCTCTCTTCACTATTAGCAAATCTAAATAAAAAATCTGTAGATAAGTTCATGTACATTTCCGCTTGTATAAACTCACCTTTTTTCTGATGTATCATCCCTTTAAAATAATAACCTTTTTCTATAAGCTTTATTTCATCAATGTTAATAGCTAAATCTAAAGCTTCATCTGTATATTTAAAAGCTTCTTCATATTGTCTATTATTATATAATGTTTTAATACATTCTATTAAAAATTCCCCACAACCTTTTTTATCTTCTCTTGGATAAATTTCAATTGCATCCTTTATTTCTTTCATAGCTTTATTAACTTCTTGAACTTGAAAATACATTTCTCCGTTCTTTCCTTTAAATTTAGCTAATTCCTTTAAATCATTTTTTTTATATTCAAAAGCTTTTTTTAAATATCTTTCCGCCTCTATCTTATGTAATAAAATATTTAAAATTGCGAATTCGTGATAAAAATCTCCTTTAGCCTTATCACTGAAGATATTTACAAACTCTAATACTTTCTTTAAACATTCATATGCTTTTTCAATTATATTAATATTCTTATAACAAATTCCTTCATAAAAACACGCATAAACATAACTTAACCTATCTTCTATATAGTTATTCTCATAAATTTCTCTTATTCTTGCAAAATAACTTATTGCTTCATGGTACTCTTCTGTTTTCATAAAGAATGTAGCCATATCATTATAATAAATAATAATATCCTCATTACGTTGTGTTGATTGATATAAATCATAATATTTTGAAATCAAAAGTTGAATATTTTCAACTTTATCATTATCCATATATAACTCAAACAAAATATGAGTTAGCTTTAGCGCTAAATCATTAAATCCATATTTGCATGCATACTCTAAATTATAATTTATTATATTTTCTAGTTTTTCAAATGAATAAGTACTCTCTTTTATCTCTTGAACATTATATTTTATTTGATCATAAACATCTCTTACTAAATAACTATAATCTACTTGTAATTTCTTTGCAATATATCTAAGCGATTCTTCATCTGCTTTAATTTTTCCATTCTCTATGCAACTCATTTTTGAAATAGAGATCTTATCTCCGCATAATTCTTTTAATGTTATTCCTTTATAAATTCTAGATCTTTTAATTTTTTCTCCTGTTGATAATATCTCCATGGCTACCCCCAGATAATTAATTATTCAATATACCTAAGCTTCTAAAAATACTTACACCTTCATCTAAGTATCTAGCTGCTTCAGCTTCTCTCTTAACTCCAATATAATATCTACCAATAAGTATTGCTATTTCTGCTGCTTTTTTGTTTAATCCATTTGTTTTTGCTATATTAAAAGTTTCTAATAATATACATTCTGCTTCATCAAACTTTTCTTTTATTGTATATAATCTATAGCATAAAATATTTTTTTCTATTATTTGTTCTAGATTACTTTCATCTATAAGAACATCAATTTCAGAAAGAACTTTTTCACACTTGCTTATTTCCTTTATTTTAATATATCCTTCACATATATTAATTAAGGTTTCTATTACTTCGCTATCTTTATTTCTCATTCTAATTTCCTTAGCTATTTGATAGTGCTTAAAAGCCTCTTCAAGATTATCAAATTCAAAGAATAGCTTACCTAAATTATTTTCAATACTAGATATGTTTTTCTCTTCTTCTAATTCCTTATATACCTCTAAAGTTTTCTTAGAGTACTTTATGGCATTTACTATATCACCTTTTTTATTATACTCTTTTGATAATAACATCAATGCTTTACCATATTCTTCTCTATTTTGAACTTGTTCAAATTTTTGTTTAGCTAAAAAAGTATAATCTATAGCCTTTTTTATATTATCAATTTTGAAATAACTTTCAGCCATTTGATAATATATCTCTCCAAGAATAAAATCATTTCCAACATTATTATCTAAATATACTTTCTCAGCTTGTTTCAAATAACTTGTGGCAGAATGATATGCTTTTAGGCTTAATGTTATTTTTCCTAAATTCAAAAATGTACTAATAATTTGTTCATAATTATTTCTTTTTATAAAAATTACGTTTGCTGATAAATATAATTGTTGAGCTAAAACTAATTCTTTCTTTTCTTTACAAATATTAGCTCTCAAAAATAAATTTCTAGCTTTCCTATATTCTAAATTATATTTTTCGGCATAATATAGAGCATTTTCTATATATTTTTCTGCACTTATATAATCACCATTTAATATATATGCTTCTGCCATTTGTTCATAATACATACATATTTTTTCTGCTTGTGTTTCTTCTGATTCCATTAAATATTCTACAGAAGTCTGAAGAGAATTTGCTAAATACTCCAATAAATCCATAGATGGATTTGATCTACCAGACTCAACTAAACTTATTTGCCCTGGTGTAATTCTATCTCCTGCTAAATCCTTCAGTGTCATTTCTAGTTCTTTTCTACGTCTTTTAATTTTTTCACCTAAAGTAAGTATCTCCATCGCATAATCTTCCTTTATCCACATTTATATAAATTCAAAAACTTTCTCATCATATTTTCCATTATATCATATAAAGCACCAAAAAAGTATAATTTTTTTGTGTTAATTTCAATTATACTTAAAATAATACAAAAAAACTGCTATAGAGTTCTATAGCAGTTTTTAATACTAATTTATATAATCCAATATATTGTCATAGGCATCTCCAGCTGCACATCTAAGTTTCTTGCTAGTTCTCCTAATATTTCTTTGAGTCTTTCTATCTAACTCTGGCAAAACCATCATTCCAATTGCTACTCCAAAAACAGTACCTATTGCTAAACTCTTAATTACTTTTCCCAAAAATAACACCTCTTTATATTAATTTATAAAAATAGTATGTGTATTTTAAAAGAAAATACTCCTATATTATCTCAGCTACAACTTATTTTTTTCAACTAATTACCTATACCAAGAGCTTCCTTTGCTAGTTTATCAGCCAAATCATTATACTTATGCCCACTATGTCCTTTTATTTTTTTAAATCTTATCTTTACTTCCTTCATTTTACTTTGCATAAATTCATTATATTCAACAGTAATTCTATTATTTCTCTTCCATGTTCCAAGTGCCCATGATTCAACACCTTGATAATCATATGCTATAGTAATTTCTTTAAAGCCATTCTCAATAGCATATTCTACTGCCATCTTTGCTCCTAAAACTTCTCCTGAAACATTTCTTAATGAAACGGCTTCTTTATCAAATCCCTTACCTTTATCTTTATATATTATTTCACCATCCTTAACAGCTACTAATCCATAAGAATAGTTTCCCTTATCAACAGCAAAGCTTCCATCAACGTATATAAATAACCCTTCTTCACTTTCTATTAATTCCTCAGACTTTTCTACTGTCTTCCCCTCTGAATTTAATGCAATAAAATTAATAGCATCCTTTTCTGTAGTAAAACTTTTATATATAGCTCCTTTAAATCCTATAACTTCTTTCTTACATTCATCCCAAGAAGTAAATATTTTGGGCGCTCCTGATTTCCCTTTATAAACAGCATAGTACTTCAAATTAATCATCCCTTCCTATATGCCTAATACTAATAAAACTTTCTTCATTTGTTTATTTTTTATTTTTAAACTGATAATATTTCTTCCATAACTCTATAAATACTATCTATATTTTTAGCTCCAGTAAAGTTAGTTGCATATTCTATTGCAGTCTTAACAACTATTAATATATCACTCTTCCCTTGCCAATTTTCCATTATTATATTTAATGGTACATCTGTCATTATAACATTTAATGCAAATATTCCAATTGCTATATCATCAATTTTCCCTACAAATGGTACTTTATCTGGTATTAAATCACTTGGAACTGTAATATATGCAACAGCTGCTGATATAACAAGTTTAGTTTTCATACTCACTCTCTTATCTTTAAGTAATCTATATATTAAAGCAGCTATATCCGGCAACAGGAATATATAATCCTTATACTTTTGAGCTTTTTCTGGTAACTTGTCACTAACTTTTTCTCTTCCTTTAGTATAACAATCTTCTGTTTTATTTATTTCTTCTTTATCAAACTCAACCTTATTTTCCTTTTCAAAGTTTATAAGCTCTATTTCCTTCTTTAATTCTCCACCTAAAGATAACTGTATATTTCTTAATTCTACATTTAAAACTCCATAAGCGCAGTATATACTATAAATATCAAAATCTACATATGGAACATCCTTTAATAAATATTTATACTGTATTATAACTTTACCATCCTTATAGCTTATTCCCATATCTCCTAAAGATTTTAATGCAAATTTTAATGCAATTTTTCTTAAGAATGATGCTATTCCTATATTAAGAACTTTAAATCCTGTAACTTCTCCTTTTATTAATCCATCTTCCATAGATGTTAGCTTAAACCTACACTCAAACTTTATAACAATTCCCTTAGTAAATGAACCTATTATTCTTACATCTTCTTTTATTTCTATACTTTCTATATTAAGCTCTTTTATTGATACAAAGTCATTATATATACTTAATAAATTTTCTCCTGTTAATCCAACATTAATATTCGAAACATTCATAGCTTGTCCCTTTCCCCTCTTCACTATTTTTATATCTGTAATATTTTTCTATATCATTTATACATAATATACAGTATACTTCATATGCCAAAAATTTTAAAGGTAGTATTTCCCATTAATAAAATGTAAAAATTAAGGTCATTGCCTTATACATGCAATGACCTTAATTTACTATCTTCAATCTTTCAAAATATTTATACTAAAAAGCTGGAATTACGCTTCCATCATATTTTTCTTCAATAAACTTTCTAACCTCATCAGAAGTTAATGTTTCAGATAACGCTTTAATTTTATCACTATCTTTATTTTCTTTTTTAACAGCTAAAACATTAGCATATGGAGAATCACTTGATTCAATAGCTAAAGAATCTTTTACTGGATTTAAATCTGCTTGTAATGCCCAATTTGTATTAATTACAGCTGCTTCAACATCTTCTAAAACTCTTGGTAATTGTTCTGCTTGTAATTCTGTAATTTTTAAGTTTTTAGGATTTTCAGTTATATCCTTAACTGTAGGTAATTCAGTATCATTTAATTTTATTAATCCATTATCAGCTAATAATTGTAATGCTCTTGCTTCATTAGATGGATCATTTGGTACTGCAATTTCAACACCATCAGCTATCTCTGAAATATCTGAAACCTTTTTTGAGTATAATGCCATTGGTTCTATATGAACTTTAACTGTATAATCTAAATCATATCCTTTTGCCTCAATTGACTCTTCTAAATAAGGTATATGTTGAAAAAAGTTTGCATCTAAAGATCCCTCATCAACTGCAGGATTTAATAAAGAATAATCATCAAATGTTTTAACTTCTAGTTCATAGCCTTTCTCTTCTAATAATGGTTTGATATATTCTAAAATCTCTGCATGTGGTACTGCTGTTGCCCCAACTACAATTTTCTTATCATTCTTTGAAGAAGTATCCCCTTTACTTCCACATCCAACTATTGATAAGGCTAAAACTCCACTTAATACTGTTGCTAATATTTTTTTAAATTTCATATCTCTTTCCCCCTAATTACTTTGATACATAAAACTTCTGCTTTATTTAACTTTTAAAATCTTTCTAACTCTCTGTATATTAATCCCCTTTAATTATTGCTTATTGCTTTTATTATTTTAATTTTCTATATGCTAAATTACCTGCCCCTTGTAGTAATTGAACAATTATTATAAGTGTTATTACTGTATATGCCATTACCGCATTATCAAATCTTTGATATCCATAAGTTAAAGCTACTGCTCCGACTCCCCCTGCTCCGACTGCCCCTGCCATTGCAGAATATCCAATTATTGATATTATTGATAATGTTATACCTGATATAATAGAAGGCATTGCTTCTTTAACCATAACTTTAAATATTATTTGAAAATTCGATGCCCCAAAAGATTTCGCAGCTTCAATTAACCCCTTATCTACTTCCTTTAATGCTCCTTCTATTACTCTTGCAATAAATGGAGCTGCCCCTATTGTTAAAGGAACTAATGCTGCTGTTTCTCCTATACTCTTTCCAACTATAGCTCTAGTTAAAGGAATAATAGCTACAACTAAAATTATAAAAGGAAAACTTCTTAAAGTATTAACTATAAATCCCAAAATTGAATTAATAATTTTATTAGGCTTTAATCCACCATCATCTGTTACAACTAATACAATTGCTAAAATAAATCCAATTAATGTAGCTAATATTGTTGATATACCAACCATGTATATGGTTTGTCCTAATGCCTCTATTAATATATCCGTAAAAAAGCTTAAAAACTTCTCCATTTTATATCACCTCCCATGGCATATTTTTAGATGCTAAGTATTTTATAACTTCATCTTTTTGATTTTCTTTTATATTAATAACTAATGAACCTAAAACATCATCCCTAAATCTCTCTAATTTGCCCCACACTATAGAGAAATCTATATTTAATTCTCTTGCCATTGCTGTAATTATGCTGTCATTTGAATTATCTTTCGGGAAGAACAATCTAATATTAATTCCTTCATTTGGTAATATTTCTTCTTCTCCAATTAAAGCTTTTAATGCCTTAGAATTCTTTAAAAATAAATCTTCTGTTTTTCCAACTGATATTACTTGTCCACCTTCCATGATAGCCACTCGTTGACAAATCTCTTTTACAACTTCCATTTGATGTGTAACAATAATTATTGTAATACCTAACTTTTCATTAATATCTCTTAATAAAGCTAAAATTGATTTTGTCGTATTTGGATCCAATGCCGATGTGGCTTCATCACATAAAAGAATATCAGGATTTAAAGCAAGCGCTCTTGCTATTGCAACTCTTTGTTTTTGCCCACCACTTAATTCTCTTGGCTTGCTTTTTTTCTTATCAGATAAACCAACTAATTCTAAAAGCTCTGAAACTCTTTTATCTATATCAGCTTTGGAATATCCCCAACACTCTAATGGTAAAGCAACATTATCATATACATTTCTTCTTTCAAGTAACGAAAAATGTTGAAATATCATTCCTAAGTTTTTTCTAAAACTTCTTACTGACTTATTCCCCAACTCTTTTACTTCCTGATATTCATTTACTAATATACTTCCCTTGTCATATGTTTCTAAACCATTTATACATCTCAATAATGTAGATTTTCCAGCACCACTATGTCCAACTAACCCAAAGACCTCTCCTTTTTTTATTTCTAAGGTTATATCTTTTAAAACTTCTACTCCATTAAAGCTCTTATATACATTATTTATTTTAATCATGGCCTCTCCTCCTTATTTTAGTAATAAAAAAACGCACTAGAGAATAAACTCAAGTGCGTATAAAAATCACATATTAATTTACTCTCTCATCACTCAGTTAAAAACTGCAGGAATTAGCACCACGTCTACCAGTTGCAAGTGACAAGTGACAAATGGCAAATTATTAATTTAAATTTGTCACTTGTCACTTATCACTTGTCACTATCGACAGGTTGCCGGGTTTCATAGGGCCAGTCCCTCCACCACTCTTGATAAGATATACTATTTATTTGTTTTGTGTTATTGATATAAATATATATCAATTTAACTTATTTGTCAATAATTTCTTTAGAAGTTTTTTCTTGTAAAGAAATTATCTTTTATTCTATAACTTATTTTTTTAAAATTATAGAATAAAACTTATCTTTAGTAATCAATAATTTCTTCTTCTATTTTAACTAACTCTGCATCAGTATTATCTTCGACAAAATCTAATATTTTTTCCTTTAAGGAATATAATATCTCTTTTGTGGTAGCTACTGATGTAATACCTATTACAATTTGCTCATGAATATCTTGATGATCAACTTCTGAGACTGATACATTAAATTTATTTGAAAGACGTTTAGTTAAGCTTAATACTATCATTCTTTTTTCCTTTAATGACTTTACCCACTCTGCTCTAAATTCTAATGTCATTATTAATATTTTCATATTACACACCTCAACTTTAGTTTTCCATGCTAATTTAATACTATACTAATATTCTATCCATCTTATTTTCAAATATTTCTACTATAATAACATTAATTATATCTATTTTTACTAAAAATCATTTCATATTCAAGCTCATTTGTATCTTCATTATTTTTTTCATTTACTATTTTAAAATTATTTTTAAGGTAAAATTTTATTGCATTTTTATTTTTACTATAAACATCTAATTTAAGTTGGTTATATTTAGGCTTTATATACTTTATTAATTTTTCACCTATTCCTTCCCTTTGATATTTCTCTTTTACAAAAAGGCCTGCAATATATCCATCTTCAATAACACCTATAAATCCTTTTATAATATTATCTTCCTGAAATATATAAACCTTAGCATCAGGCAATAATTTTTTAACTAAATCAAAATTATTAATCCAATAGTCTCTTTCTATAAAATTATGAGCATTTATATTATTTTGAAGCCAGATTTCCATTACTTCCTCTAAATTCTCTATTTTAAATTCCTTTATCATATTCTTTTCTCCATTCTTTATTAAGATATTCCTATTTTATAATTAACTCTATAGAATTGACTAGAAAAATTTCCATGGAAATATTATTAAATAAAATTTCATTTTATTTCTCTATAATAAAATTGCCTTTGAAATAAATCTATTACATTGATTTATTTCAAAGGCAAAAACATTTTACAAGTTACTTATACCTTCAATTAAATTTATAAATTCACCTTCATCTTTTTTATCAAGGAAGATATCAATTAGAGTTTTAGTAGGTATTTTATTATATCCCTTTTTCCCATTTATAAAAATATCTTCTAACTTCTCTCTAAATCCCTCTTCATCATTTTTTAATTGTTTAATAAGCTCTTCTATTTCATACTGAACTAAAGCATCTATTATATTGTTTCTTAATGCTTCATTAAAGCTTTCTGCAAATATTCTTTCTTCTTCACTTAAGTTTTCCATATCATTATTTAATAATCTAAAAATATTCATAACGCTTTCACTCCACTGTTTTAAGTAATCCTATTTTAATAAATATAAAATCAGCTTAATATTTATCTTATAGTTGATTGAATTTTAATTTTTTTATTATCCTCATTCATATACTTACCCCTCATATTTTTTCTTAAAATATATCTTCTACAATATAAATTTTATTTAGATTAATATCTAAAATCATATATATTTTAGAGTTATCTTCTTTCATATAATAATAGTATTTAAAATTACTATTATAATTAGGATAATACTCTTCAGGTACCTCTAATTTTCTTAATATACTTATCATATTAATTTCTATACTATTATTTTTATCTTGCCAATCTATTAAATAATTAACTTCTTCTAAATTTTCATACTTAAATATAGAATATCTTTCACCATCACCATTGAAACTTGGACCACTATCTTTGTAATAAATTTCTTCATAATTTCTGGGTAAATTCAAGTTCCAATTCATATTAATAGCATGATAATAAAGATTTTGTTCTTTCGTTATTATTACAGATGATATTAACATAATAACTGTAATTATTCCTATTATACCTATTACTCTCCAATAACAATTTTTCTTTTTTAATAGCATTCTTATAAAGGATATAATAATAAATACTATAAAAACAATTGTAATTAAAATTGTAAATAATATAGTACTAATCCACACTGAAAGTAGTTGTAAATCATCTTTTGATAATTTATACTCCACAAATAGATACACTACAAATAAACTTAAAATGCCTATTATAAAAATATTTAAATATACTTTACTTTTAAAACTCATAATTATTGCTCTTCATTCATTTTAGATAATATAACCCAGACTAAACTATCATCAAAAATTGAATATATAAACTCAGCTTTTATATTATTTCTATTATCAAAATAAACATGCTCCTTTAATTTTAGCTCCCTATCTTTCCACTTTTCTTTATAGTTCTCTCCAAGTATATCTGATACTTCATTTATACTTCTTAAATTTCTTCTACTATTTACAGAAATGACAGTTCTATTCTCATCAAATCTTCCAAACAAATAATTAATTTTATTATCTTTTGAATCAATTATAAGCTCTTCAAACTTACAAGTGTAATCCCCTAAATAATTATTACTTTCCGTGTATTTATTTAAATTAATCTTTTTTATAGAACTTCCTATATTTAAATTATCAACATAAATATTATTTAATTCTGTGCTTTTAATATTACTCATATTGTTACATCCTACAAAAAATATCCCTGATACAATATAACTTAAAACAATAACGATGATACCTGTTACTCTATTTACTTTTAACTTTCTCATTATCTATCCCCATAACCATAAAATAGTATTATTTGAAATTTATTTCTTCAGTTTTCCATACATCTCCTGAGCCAAAACTATAATTAATAATTACTGTGTCATCATTCTTCCATTGCAATGTATATGCTCCACTTGAAAATGGCCTAAATCCATCATCATTTGAAATTTCGCCCTCTATCTGCTTAATAAATATTCCATACTTCTTTTCATAAACATCACTCCAACCAGACAAAAGAAATGTCTTTTCTTCAACTACTAAAGTATTTGATTTATTAGGAGATTTAAAAGTAAAATACCTATATTCACTGTATAGCATTATGTAAGCAAAAATAATTATAGGAATTAATATAACAACAACTAAATTATATATAACTTTTATCAATGTTTTATTAACATAATCAAAAAACATCATAGGTAGTATTAAAATAAGCATTAATAATCCTAAAACAATAATACTAGGACCAATATTAAATAAACATATCTTTAATCTAAAAAAATGAAATATTAAGTATAGAATTACTTCTAAACTTAAAGCTATTATCCATATATACTTTAAATACTTTTTCCTCCCATTTCTCATTTTCCATTACTCCTCATCACTTCTATACTCTAAAATATCACCTGGCTGACAATCTAAAGCCTTACAAATAGCATCTAGAGTTGAAAATCTAATTGCCTTTGCCTTATTATTCTTGAGTATTGATAGATTTGCCATAGTTATTCCAACCTTCTCTGAAAGTTCTGTTGCACTCATCTTCCTTTTTGCCATCATAACATCTAAATTTACAATAATCATTTAGTTTGCTCTCCTTAAATAGTTAAGTCAATTTCTTCTTTTAGCTCTATTCCTTTTGATATAAGTTCTCTAATTACCGATGTAATCATAAATACCATTAAAGTTGCAATAGTAACTACAATAAATACCAAATCATGATACATAAATATAATTGCTATTAAATAAATAAAAAACTCCATTAATGAATAAATACTTATTCGCTTTAATCTTTTCAATGTGTCTATATTTAAATATGTATCATTAAGTAAATTTTTAGATAACTTCATAACATCGATTAATAAAAGTAAAAATGGAATTACTGTTATAAACAAAAATGTACTCATGAACCTTGGTACTTCTACAGTAGTAAAATTTAAATAGTACCACTTAGTAATCCAAGGTATGAATATTCCTCCTGCAACTGTAATACAAACAGCTAAAATTGACATTATATATAATACTTTTCTGAATATATTATTTTTCAAATTTAATCACCCCAATAACATTTTATATTGCAACTTTATATTAAGTCAATAAAAATTTATTGATAATCGATAAATAATTATATAAAAAAGATATAGGATTTACTAGTTCTTACACTAACTATCCTATATCTATCTTCCTCTATTTGCTTGTAGTAATCCTATTATTAAACATTCATTTTACTTTTTATTATTTTTTCTTCAATTTCATCCTTAGGACTTTTACACTGTCTTGATATATTTAACAGAACTCCCATAGCAGCCAAGTTAAACACCAATGAAGTTCCTCCATAACTTATAAATGGTAAAGGAACACCTGTAACTGGCATACTTCCAGTAACAACGGCAATATTAATTATAGCTTGTACTGCAATAACAGAAATAATTCCTGTTGCTAAAAGCTTACCATACCTATCCTTTGCCCTAGATGCTACTTTTATTCCTGCAACTATTAATACTACAAATATAGCAATAACTGCAATACACCCAATAAGACCTAACTCTTCACCTATTATAGCAAATATAAAGTCATTATGTGGCTCTGGCATATATAAAGCTTTTTGCTTTGAATTTCCTAAACCTACACCAAATAATCCTCCTGAACCTATAGCATAAAGAGAATGTACTAATTGATATCCCTCTTTATCTGCATACTTCCATGGATTTAAGAAACTCACAAATCTATCAATTCTATATTGTGCACTAAAAATACCTACAGTTCCTAAAATTCCACCCGTTCCAATCAATGTACATGCTTCTTTTATGCTCATTCCTGATACAAAAACCATAATAAAGGCTACAATCATTATAATAGATGCAATACTTAAATTATTTTCTTTGTACACTAGCAAAGCAAATATAGCTGCCGAAGCTAAATATATTAACGGTATCTTCCAGTTCTTTCTTATTCCTCCATACTTATCTATCATCATTGCTAAGAAAAAAACTATAACATATTTTGCAAGCTCCGATGGTTGAAAGGAAACTCCAGCGATATTTAACCAACGTGTAGCTCCATTGATATTACTCCCAACAAATAAAACTGCTACTAAGGCTACTACTGTAACTAAATATGCAGCTCCAGTGAATTTTTTCCATTTGTGATAATCTATTAACATCATAACTACTAGTGCCACTAATCCCACAGGAGCCCATGTAAGCTCTTTTTTCAAGAAATAAAATACATCTTTATGTTTATAAAGTGCATCATAATAACTTGCTGAAAATACCATAATTATTCCTATTGCAACAAGTGCTAATACTGAATAGAGTATATATGGATTAACAGAATCTATATTAGACTTTCTTTTTACTTTTTTCTTGCTCTTTCCTTTTTTTAATCTTTTAGCATTACTATTCATATTATTTTCTCCAGTATACAATATTTAATATTCATATTCCTTTTTTAATGTTATTGTAACTTTTGTTCCTTTTACAACCTTATTTCCATTAGCTATACTTTGAGAATCAACAGTTCCTTCTCCTTGAAATTCATATACCAATCCAAGATTATCTAAAACAGAAGTTGCAAATTCTTCAGTACTACCTTTTAGATCTGGCATTATAATTTCTTTTTCTACTTGTCCATTGTCTTTCGCGGTAATAGAAATAGTAGTTCCCTCTTTTACTGTTGAACCTGGATAAGTCTCCATTGAAACAACAGTTTTTCCATTTCCTTTAACTTCAGCTTCTAAACCATTTTCTTTTAATATTTGTTTTGCTTCTTCAATGGATTTTCCTCTTACATCTGGAATTATTACATTTTTATAAATAGAAAATCTTTCTTTAGCAAGTGGTGAATCCATATATTTAAATACTTCTTCGAATAATTCCTTCATTAATGGAGCTGCAACTTCTCCACCATAATATGCTCCATTACTTGGCTCATCTACTGCTATAAATACTGTTATTTGTGGATTTTCTACTGGAGCTAAGGCAATCATTGAAGATATATATTTATCTGTTGAATATGTGCCAGTTGTAGGGTCAACCTTTTGAGCAGTTCCTGTCTTCCCTCCTACATTATAACCTTGCACAAAGGAGCCATCTGGTCCATCTTTAGTAACTGTTCTCTCTAAATAACTTCTAAGTAAAGCTGTGCTCTCATCAGATAATACATCTTTTTTTACTGTCGGCTTTATAGTTTCATCAATAACTCTATTTCCACTTTCATCTTCATGAGAAATTTCTTTCACTATATGTGGTTGAATAAGATCCCCACCATTTGCAATTGCATTAAAAGCTGTCATAAGTTGCATTGCTGTAACTGTATTAGTTTGTCCAAATGATATAGTAGCTAAATCAATTGCAGATACTGTATCACTTGATTTAACTATTCCTGATGCTTCTCCTGGCAAATCAATACCTGTTGTTTTTCCAAACCCTAATTTATATATATATTCATTTAAATTTTCAATTCCAAGCCTTTCACCAATTTCCATCATACCAACATTGCAAGAATTCTTTAAAACTTCTGCTAAAGTTTGCGTCCCATGTCCTTCACGCTTCCAACAATGAACAGTGGTGTTTCCAAATTTAACCGATCCATTGCAAACAAATGTATCACTATCACTAACCAATCCTTTTTCTAATGCTGCAATCATTGTTACAGTTTTAAATGTTGAACCTGGCTCAAAAGTATCACTTACCAACCAATTTCTCCACATATTTTGTATTTTATCATTATCAGTTTCACCATCAAAACCTTCATATCCTGAAAATGGATTATTAGGATCATAATCTGGCTTATTTACCATTGCTAATACTTCTCCATTATTAGGATCCATAATAAGAACATGAACGCCTTTGGCGTTATTTTCCTCTAATCCTTTTTGTGCAATTTTTTCAGCTATATACTGTAAATTTTCATCTACTGTTGTTATAATATCGCTACCATCTATAGCTGGCGTGAACTTATATGTATCAAATGGTAATCTATTCCCCCAACTATCATAAGATCCTATTTTCATACCTGCAATACCAGCTAAATAATCATCATATTGTAACTCTATACCTGTTAATCCTGTTCCTTCTGAGTTAATTCCACCTAATGCACTTGCTAAAAAGTTTCCATTAGGGTAATATCTTTTTACATCTCTAGAAACAATAAGTCCATATATCCCCAAATCATCAGCACTATCAGCAACAGCCTTAGTTACTCCCCTAACTAATGGTGCATAACTCGCATCACTTCCATCTGAATTTTTTTTATTTAATGCTTTAAGAACTTCATCAACTTCTACACCCGTTACATCTGCAATTTCAACTGCAATATCATCCATAGTTAAATCATTCTCTTTTATATGATTCCTAACTGAGTCTAAGTCAAAATCTATTCTATATACATTAGCCGAAGATACTAATACCGATCCATTTCTATCTAAAATATCTCCTCTTTTAGCTGTTACACTAATCTCCTTTTGCCATTCCGAATTTGCCTTTGCCTCTAATGCTCGTCCACTTACTAATGTTAACCATGCTAATCTTAATACAAGAAATCCTAATAGACAGAATACAATAATTGAAACAATATACAATCTACTTTTATAGCCAATTATTTTTTTATTCTTTTTATATTTCTTCTTTTTATATGCCATCTTTTTATCTCCTATCATAATATTTAATTTAAATATCTCTTTAAAAATAGAGTTATAATTTTAATTGGATAGATGAACTTATACCTTGTATTTAAATAAAAAGTTTTTTATAAAAATATACTAAGTTATTATATAAGTTATATTTTACTATATTTTTGTTTATATCAAAAGACACTAATACTAAATATTATATAATTTATGATAAATTTTTATATAAATTTCACATATAAGAATGTATTTCCTACTACTTATATGTAATGACTTTATTATCTTCTTACTTAAATAAAATGAAAAAGTAGCTAATTATACTAAATTAATTTATTTAGCATTAGATTAACTACTTTTATTTCATATACTACTTTTTATTTAACTTTTCTTTATCTATTTTATTAAAACTTTTTCCTACAGCTACTGCTGTAACCATTGTCCCATTTACATTTAACATTGTACGTCCCATATCTAGTATAGGGTCAATTGCTATTATTCCTCCTGCTAATGGGAAGTATGCTCCCATTCCCATTCCTGATATAGCTACAGAAACTGCCATCGTTGCACTACCTGGTAAACCTGCAATTCCTAATGAACCAATAACTATTATTACTATAAGCATTCCATAGAAGCTTATATCCATTGTTGTTCCTGTCATATTTGCTAATGTTACAGCCATTAATGCTGGATAAATAGCTGCACATCCATTCATACCTATATTAGATCCTAAACTTCCTACAAATGATGCTATTCCATTGTCCACTCCAACATCGTCAGTTAATGTTTCTATTGTAACTGGTAATGTTCCTAAACTTGAACGAGATGTAAAAGCTAAAATTAACGGTTCCATAACTTTTTTCAAGTATTTAAATGGATTAATACCTAAAAATGCAATAATTATTAAATGTATAATGAATACAATAACTATACTTAAATATAAAGCTATTATAAATTCAACAACTTCTTTTATTGCTGATACACCTCTTCCTGCTATTGTATTAGCAAGTAATGCTACTACTGCATAAGGCATAAGCTTTATAACTGTCATAGCTATACTAGTAATTATTTTATAAGAACCATTAACTAAATCAGTTACAGGCTTAATAACATCACTATATTTTTTATTTAATATCTTCATAGAGTTACCAATAAATGCTGCAAATATTACTACTGCAACTACATTCCCCTCTGCCATTGCAGATACTGGATTTGATGGAAGTAATCCTCTTAATGTATCAACTACTGGTGTTATTTCTCTTATTTCATTTGTACTTTCAACTACATTAGCTGAAACTCCTAATTTAAATAAATTACCTACTACAATACCAACAACAGCTGCGATAGTCGTTGTTCCTAATAATATAAGTAATGATCTTACTGTTAACTTTCCAAGGTTTTCCCCTGCCTGCATATTAATAATAACTCTAATTATTGATACAAATATTAAAGGTACTACAAGCATTTTCAGTAGGTCCATAAAACCATACCCAATAAGTCCATACCACTTATTTACTTCATTAATCCATTGAACATCACCTGGATTATCTGGGAATCCTGCTACTAATTGAATTATTAGCCCTAAAATTAACCCTGCAATAGTCGAAACTATCATTCTTGTAGAAAACTTTACTTTCTTTTTAGACATAATATTTACTCCAAATAATACGGCTATAAGAAGAATAATAAAGGCTATTGTTTTAAAATTTGTTATCATTATAAAATCTGATAAAAAAGTATTATTCATTTTCTCCTCCTATGTTATTCATTTTCTGCTCCTATATATATCAATATATATATTTATAAATATCAATATATATATTACATTAAATTTATAACTTATACTAGCTTAAATTATATATAATATATAATTTCTTCTTTTTCTTTTCTATATTCTTCAACAATATATTCTAATGTTATGGATTCAAAATAATCATTTATTTTTTTATTAATTTCACTCCAAATAACCTTGTTTACAAATCTCTCCATATCATTGGAATTATCATCATTTATATCTATAAGAAGGGACTCACCTTCTAAAGCTCTTAAAATCTCACCTATTGTAATTTCATTAGGGTTTTTTGACAAAGTATACCCACCTTGTGCTCCCTTTCTTCCTATTATTAATCCTGACTTTCTAAGCAATGAAAATATTTGTTCTAGATATCTTTCTGATATTTCTTGACGTTCTGATATAGCCTTTAAAGTTACACTTCCACATTCAGAATTAATTACTAAATCAATTAAAGCTCTAATCCCATACCTTCCTTTAGTAGAAATTTTCATAAACCCACCTACTTTCAACACTATATATCCCTACTTTTCCTATCGGTATTATGCTAATAATATATCTTTTTTTATATTTTGTCAATATTTTTCTATCATTTACATTAAAATCAAAATAGATATATAAGCTAATCTCATATATCTATTTTGTAAAAAGCTTATTTACTTTTATACTGTCAATAATTCTATTAATTCAATTGGATTTCTAATTATATAATCTGCACCAGCTTCTCTCAACTCTTCTTCACCTCTAAAGCCCCATGAAACTCCAACTGACTTAACCCCTGCATTTTTTGCAGTATTTACATCAACATCAGAATCACCAACATATATACATTCATTTTTTTCAACATTCAATAATTCTATTACTTCATAAACAGTTTTAGGGTCTGGCTTAGTTGGATGATTTGGCCTTTGTCCATATGTTATTTCAAAAGCATCTCCAAAATATCTTTTAACTACCTCTCCAGCAAATTCATGTGGCTTATTTGACACTACTGCAATTTTGATATTTTTCCCTTTTAACTCTTCTATCATTTTCATAATACCATCATAAGGTTTTGTCATATCAATCATATGCTCTTCATAATACTCATCAAATAATCCTAAAACTTTATCTATTACTTCTTTATCCTCTTTATACTTATCTGGTACTATTCTTTCAATTAATTTATATCGTCCATTTCCTACAAATTTAGTATAATCTTTTACATCATGAACATTAAATCCACAGCTTTTCAATGCATAATTACATGCATTTGCTAAATCTTCTAATGTATCTAATAATGTTCCATCTAAATCAAAAATCACTGCTTTAACCATTCTAAATTCTCCTATACTATTTTTCTTATTAAAGTAACTTTCTTATAAATCAAAGTACAAATTTATTTTATGTAACAAACTTATTATAACATAAGCCAATGATAATTTAATACCATTGGCTTATATAATAAATGTAGGAATGTATTTATATTTTATAACTATATCTGTTCTATTTCTTTTCTCTCACCCTTAAAGTTATTGATTTTGTTTCTTCTATTAATTAATTCATTTTTAACTTCTTCAATATTAACATCTTGATCTGCCATTAATACTAATATATGATATGCTAAATCACAAATTTCATTAACTATTTCTTGTTTCTCATTTCCTTTTGCTGCAATAATTACCTCAGTGCACTCTTCTCCAACCTTTTTTAATATTTTATCTGTACCTTTATCAAATAAATATTTAGTATAAGAACCCTCTTCACCTGATTTTTTTCTATCTTGTATTATTTTATATAAATCATCTACTACCACCTAAATAATCCTCCTAAAAAAACAACTTACTTTCCCTGTATGACAAGCCACACCATTTTGCTTTACTTTTATTAGTAAAGTATCATTATCACAATCACTAAAAATTTCTTTTACTTCTTGAAAGTTTCCCGAAGTTGCTCCTTTATTCCATAGCTCATTTCTACTTCTACTGTAAAACCAAGTTTGTTTTGTTTTTTTTGTTAATTCAAAACTTTCTTTACTCATATATGCAAGCATTAAAACTTCATTACTATAGTAATCTTGAATTATAGTAGGTATAAGCCCATCTCCTTTGTCAAAATCCAATAGAATTTTGCTACTATCAAATTCGCTATTCATAAATCCTCCAAATACCTATATTGTTCTTACTGCTATTTTATTTTCTTTTAAATATTCCTTTACCTCATTTATTGTAAGTTCACCATAATGGAATAATGAAGCTGCTAATGCTGCATCTGCTTTTCCCTCCTTAAAAATTCCCTCAAAATCCTTTAAGCTACCGCATCCCCCTGATGCTATTATAGGTACACTAGTAATTTCATTTACCATCTTAGTTAACTCTATATCAAATCCTTTTTTTGTTCCATCTGCATCCATGGAAGTAAGTAATATTTCTCCTGCACCAAGTTCAACAGCCTCTTTAATCCAACTTAAAGCATCTATTCCAGTATCTACCCTTCCACCATTTACAAATACATTCCATCCAGAATTATCATCTCTTCTTTTAGCATCAACTGCTAATACTATACACTGGCTTCCAAAGTATGTAGCACCTTCACTTATAAGATTTTTATTTTTTACTGCCGCAGAATTTAAACTAACCTTATCTGCACCTGCCCTAAGAATTCTTCTTATATCTTCAATGCTTTTTATTCCACCACCTACTGTAAATGGTATAAATATTTTTTCTGCAACTCTCTCTACTACCTTTTCCATTATCCCCCTATCTTCATGAGTTGCTGTTATATCTAAAAAAACAAGTTCATCTGCACCCTGCTTATAATAATATTCTCCTAATTGCACTGGATCTCCTATTTCCTTAATCCCTACGAAATTTACTCCTTTAACAACATTTCCATCTCTAACATCTAAACAAGGTATAATTCTTTTCGTATGCATTTCACACCCCCTTATTCATAACAATTTAAAAATTACTATCTACATAAATTAATAGCTTCCTTTAAATCAATATTTCCTGAATATAATGCCTTTCCTATAATTACCCCATATATATCTAAATCATTAAGTTTTTTAATATCATAATAATCTTTAACACCACCAGAGGCTATAATATTAACAGATACATACTCTTTAAGTTGCTTTACCATAGATATATTAGTACCTTCTAATGTTCCATCTTTACTTATATCAGTTAAAATTATATTTTTAGCTCCAATGTTCTCCATTCTTTTGCAAAATTCTATATAATGTACATTGCTCTCTTCAAGCCATCCTCTTGTACATATATACCCCTTCTTACAATCAACTCCAACTGCAATTTTATCTCCAAAATCTCTTACTACGCTAGAAACAAATTCTTCATCCTCTAAAGCTGCTGTACCTAAAATAACTCTACTAACTCCATGATTAATTAATTCTTCCACTTCTTTATAATTTCTAATTCCTCCACCTACTTCTATTGGAATAGTAAGTTCCTTAGCTAGATTAAGTATTATTTTTTTATTTACTAATTTTCCTTTTTTGGCTCCATCTAAATCTACTAAGTGTACATATTTTGCTCCGCTCTTTTCAAAACCTTTTGCTATATCAAATATGTCATTTCCCACAACTTCTTTTTTTCTATAATCACCTTGATATAATCTAACTGCTTTTCCTCCAATTATATCTATAGCTGGAATTATAATCATTTTATTACCTCCCCAAAATTCTGAAGTATTCTAAGCCCTACTTCTCCACTTTTTTCCGGATGAAATTGAGTTCCGTAAACATTATTATTGCAAACAATTGAAGGAACTTTAATACCACCATAATTTGAAAATCCTACCAAATTTTCATTCTTTACATTTGTCGCAGCATAGCTATGTACATAATATACAAAACTATTCTCATCTAACCCTTTAATTAAATCATTTGAGCTATTATACTCTAATTTATTCCAACCTATATGTGGTATTTTCACCTTTTCTTTAGGTTCTAAAATCTTAACCTCTCCATCTATAAAGGCTAAACCTTCACATTCCCCATTCTCATATCCTTTTTGAAATATCATTTGCATTCCTAAACATATCCCCAATAAAGGTGTTCCATTATTGACTTTCTCTTTTATAATCTCAGTTAATCCCATATTATTAAGGTTATACATAGCTTTATTAAATGCTCCAACCCCAGGTAAAATTAATTTATCTGCACATTTTATTTCTGCTATTTCATTAGATACCTTTGAAGCTATATTTAAGTGTTTTAGTGCATTATAAACATTCTTTAAATTTCCCATACCATAATCAATAATAACAATCATCCTACTTTTCAACTCCTAACAGGCTTATTCTAAATACCTATATACATCCTTTTGATGATGGTATTACATTGCTTTCTATTTTTATAGCTTCTTTTAATGCCCTACCAAAAGCTTTAAAAATCCCTTCAATTTTGTGATGATCATTCTCTCCATATAATACTTTTATATGAAGAGTTATTTCTGCATTAAATGCAAGAGCTCTAAAAAATTCCTTAACCATTTCTACAGAAAAATTTCCTATACTTTCCCTTTTAAAATCTCCTTCAAAATACAAAAATGATCTTCCACTAATATCTAAAGATACCATAACTAAAGATTCATCCATAGGAATACAAACTGTACTATATCTCTTTATTCCTTTTTTATCTCCTAATGCTTCTTTTATACACTTACCTAGACAAATCCCAATATCCTCAATTAAATGATGATCACATACATCTAAATCACCATCAGCTTCTAAATTAATATCAATATCACTATGAAATGCCATTAATGTCAACATATGATTAAAAAAACCTATTTCTGTTTTTATATTATTAACTCCATCTCCATCTAAGTTAATACTTAAGTTTATATTAGTTTCTTTTGTATCTCTTTTAATTTTTGATGTTCTTATCATTATCTTCCCCCACATCTAATACAACCTTTTCTATTATATTAACTACTAAATCATTTTCTAAGGCTGATCCAACAGTTATTCTAAAACTATCATCATTAAAATATCTAATTAATACCCCTTTATTATCTAGCATTTTTCTTATATCTTCTTTAATAATAGATCTTCCAAATATAAAATTAGCTTTAGATTTATAGAATATTATTTTATTATCACTTAACTCTTCTATATGCTTTAAATTTTTATATAACCTTTCTCTTTCATAAACTACTTCCTCTACACTCTTAAGTATCTTTTCCGGGTGTTTTAAAACATTACATGCCACCATTTGGGAAAATGTATTTAAATTATAAGGTACCTTACTTTTATTCAACTCTTCTATTAACTCTTTATTTGCAATTAAAAATCCTACTCTTAAAGCTGCTAATCCCCATGCTTTAGATAATGTTCTAGTTACTACTAAATTTTTATATTTTTCTATATATTGAATCATACTTTGTCCATAAAACTCATAGTATGCTTCATCAACAATAACTAAAGTATCCTTAAAAGATTCTAATATATAACATATATCCTCATTACTAATTACGTTTCCTGTTGGATTATTAGGATTAGAAAATATTATTAGCTTTGGAGATAACTTTTTACCAAAATTAATAAATTTATTAACAGAAAAAGAACCATCATCTTCAGTTTTATATTTTTTTATTACTCCATCACTGAGAGATGTATAAAAGTCATACATTGAAAAATCTGGATCTATAGTTAATACAACTTTTCTTCTAGTAATCTGTGAGCTTATAATTAAAGAAATCATTTCATCTGAGCCATTTCCGGCTATTAAATTTTCTTTATTTACTCCAATTACTTTTCCATATAATTCTCTCAACTCATTACATTCGCTATCTGGATATCTATTAAATTTTAACTTTACAACATCTTCTATTATATCTTTTAACTCATCATCACTTATATTTTTATAGCTCTCATTTGCATTTACTCTTATTCCTATATCCATATTTGCTACATTATTATAACTATTTATCTTCTTCATTATCTAATCTTACCTTTACTGAATTTGCATGAGCAGTTAAACCCTCTTCATTTGCAAATCTAATTATCTTTTCGCCATCTCTTACTACCGCTTTTTGTGAATAATATAGGAATGATGATTTCTTAACAAATGTATCTACTGATAGTGGTGATGAAAACCTTGCAGTACCACCTGTTGGTAATACATGGTTAGTTCCTCCAAAATAATCACCTATAGGTTCTGGTGTATACTCCCCTAAAAATACTGAACCTGCATTTTTAACTTGTTCTAAGTACTCTATAGGACTATCTATTAAAAGTTCTAAATGCTCTGGTGCTATTAAATTAGCTAACTCAATGCACTCTTCTATGGATTTGCAAATTACTATTTTCCCAAAATTGATAAGTGAACTTTCAATTATATTTCTTCTACTTAAATTTTTAACTTGTACTTCTATCTCTTTGTTTACCTTATCTGCTAACCTTTTAGAGGTTGTAACTAATATTGAAGAGGCTAATTCATCATGCTCTGCTTGAGACATTAAATCTGCTGCAATATATTTAGGATTTGCTTTTTCATCTGCAACAATTAAAATTTCACTAGGGCCAGCCACCATATCAATTCCCACATCTCCATATACTTGTCTCTTAGCTTCCGCTACAAAAGCATTACCTGGTCCAACTATCATAGAAACATTCTCTATACTTTCAGTTCCATAAGCTAGTGCAGCGATTGCCTGCGCTCCTCCTAACTTATAAACTTTATTTATTCCACATAACTTTGCTGCAACTAATATTTGTTTGTTAACTTCACCATTTTTATCTGGTGGTGTAACTAATACTATTTCATTTACTCCTGCAACTTTTGCTGGAATTGCATTCATTAAAACAGATGACGGATACGCAGCTTTACCTCCTGGAACATATATAGCTACACTATCCATAGGAATTAATCTTTGCCCCATAAAAACACCTAATTCCTTTTGATATATATAGCTTGTCTTTTTTTGATTTTGATGATATTTTTCTATATTTTTAATACTTTCCTTTAATATTTCTATAAATTCTAAATCACCTTCATTATATGCCTTTTCAATCTCTTCCTTTTCTATCTTAAAACTTTCCAGATATACTTTATCAAAATCTAAAGTATACCCCCTTAAAGCTTTATCCCCAGATGACTTTACATTTTCAATTATTTCTTCTACAGATTTTCTTACATTCAAAGTATTACTTCTCTTTTTTATTATTGATACAACATCACTTATACCTTTACTGCTTAATTCTATTATGTCCATCATATTAACTCGCCCCCTTTAGTTTTATATAATAAACACTAATTATTACATGCCATTCTTATTCTATCTATAACTTCATTTATCTCATTTCTCTTTAGCTTAAAACTAGATTTATTGACAATAACTCTTGAACTTATATCACAAATTTCATCAACAACAATTAATCCATTTTCCTTTAATGTTGTTCCAGTTTCCATTATATCTACTATACCTTCGCTAATTCCTAATATAGGTGCAAGTTCTACTGAACCTTCAATTTTTATTACTTCAACATCCATTCCCTTTCCTTCAAAATACCTTTTAGAAACATTAGGATATTTACTGCCTATTTTTATATGCCCTATTCGATTAAAAATATTTACATTTGGTAAGGTTGCTACAATAAACTTACACTTTCCTATACCTAAATCTAAAACTTCATAATAGTTTTCACCCTTTTCTAATAGTGTATCCTTACCCACTATAGCCATATCAGCAACTCCATGTTCCACATATGTTACTGCATCATTAGCTTTTACTAAAAAATATTTTATTTCTTCCTTACTATCATTAAAGACTAATTTTCTTCCTTTAGACTTTAATTCATCAATTCCGAAACCTGCCTTTTCGAATATTTTCACGGCATCTTTTTCTATCCTACCTTTGGTAAGTGCTATACTAATCAAATTAAATCACCTACTTTTATTCTCTATATACAATCTCTAAATATTCATCATCTCTTGTTTTTTTTATTATCTCTTTTAATTTTATTAAATAATTATCTTTTTCTACCAAAATAGGCTTTCTATCAATTTTTTCATCATAGTTACAAGAATTAATTAGTAAATTTACATCTACTGAAAAACCTATTGCCGAACTTTTTCTCCCAAAATTCTCTAATAAATCATTGTATCTTCCCCCTTTTAATACAGTTGATCCTATTCCTGTAACATATCCCTTAAAAATAATTCCTGAGTAATAATTAACTCGTGGAACCATACTCATATCTACAGATATATATTTTTCATAACCTAATTCTCTTAAATTTAAAAATATCTTTTCTAAATATAAAATATTTTCCTTAACTCTATTATTAAAAGCCAACCCCTTAGCTTTTTCTATCATATCGTATCCCCCAAAAAGCCAAGGTAAAGTATTTAAAAATTCTTTATATTCATCTTTGATTTTTAAATTTTCTAGATAATCTTTCAAATTTATAAGACTTTTTTTATTAATAAGGTCAATTATATTTTCTTTATCTTCTTCTCCTAAGTTCATTTCATTAATTGCAGATCTTAAAATATTTACATCCCCAATCTCTAACTTAAAATCTTCTCTTGTATTCAATGATTTTAATACTTCTAATGCTGTCACCAAAATTTCTAGATCTATTATTTCTCCATCTCCACCAATTAGTTCAATTCCACAATCCAAATATTCATTTCTTTTTCCCTCTAGACTTTCATGAACTCTAAACACATTTGCAGTATAAAAAAGCTTTAATGGTAAATCCATATCTTTTAATTTAGTATTTATCATTCTTGCTACAGGCACTGTCATATCTGGTCTTAAAACTAATATTCTTCCGTTTCTATCAAAAAATTTATACATTTCTTCTTCTTTTAAACTTTGAGTTTTATGATTAAAGGTTTCATAATACTCAACTGTAGGCGTCGATATCTCTTCATATCCCCATTTTTTAAATACCTCAGTTGTAGTTTTAATAATTTCATTTCTTCTTTTACATTCATCAATAGTAAAATCTCTAGTTCCTTCTGGTAGTATATTTTTAATTTAAATCGCCCCCTTTAGCACATTAAAGTATTAAAGTTAATAATAATATACTATTTTTGGTTTTATTTGTCAATTATTATTTTATCATATTTCCCTTTATTATTTTAGTAAAATTAAATTTTAATTCTTATTTTATTACATATTTTATTTTTTATTTTTATATTAATTAATACTTTACTATAATTTTACATAATAAAATAAGCTAGTTACAAATTAGTATCTAGCTTATTTTTATTCATTAAATTTATTTTATTGCATTGTCTATTTCTTCAACCATCATCATTGTTGATGTAAATCCACCTGTTGCAGTATACCAAATACTTGGATTTAGATACACTATATTACCATTTTTATACGCGTCTGTTTTTGCCATTAATTCATTTTCAAATAATTCCTTAGCTGAAGTTGTTCCTCCTGCAATAGCAGCTCTATCAATTACAAATAAGTACTGTGGATTTTTCTCTACTATATATTCAAATGAAGCTTTTTGTCCATGAGTTGAAGCTTCAATAGTTTCATCAACTGGGATTACTCCAAAACTATTATGAATTATTCCAAATCTTGATTCTGCACCATATACACTAAATGACCCATCATTAGCTAAAGCTATAAGCCCATTAACACCTTTTTCTGTAACTTTTGCATTTAGTTTCTCAACTGCTTCATTTATAGTTGTAAGCTCTTTCTCAACAGCTTTTTCTTTTCCAAATATTTCACCTAATATATTCATATTTGCTGTAAATGACTCTAAATAATTTTCATTTTTTACACCTAAATGTATTGTTGGTGCAATTTTACTTAACTCTTCATAATAATCGGCTTGTCTTCCTGAAATTATTATTAAATCTGGTGTTAATTCAAATATCTTTTCCATATCAGGCTCTTTTAAAGATCCAATATTTGAATAATCTTCACTTGCAAATTTACTTAAATGTTCTGGAAGTCCACTTTGAACTACACCTACTATTCCTTCAACGCCTAATTTATCTAATGAATCTAGAATTCCATAATCAAATACCACTATTCTTTTAGGATTTTTATTAACAGTTGTTTCTCCAAGCTCATGAGTAACAACTATAGTTTCTCCCTCATTATTTCCCTCAGCTCCTGCAAACTTAGTAATACCAAATATACCTAACACTACTACTAATAAAACTACTATTGATATAATTGTTTTTTTCTTCATTATTATCCACCTCTTTATATTATTTTTAATATTGATATTCATTATCAATAAACTTTTTATATAATAGGCAAATTTTAAAATTTGCCTTTATTAACTGTTTTGCTTATTAGAAATATACACATATATTTCTATTATTAATATTTTCAATATGGAAGTCTATCTCATAAATATTCTCTAATTCTTCTTTTTGTATGGTCTCCTCAGTTGGTCCATTCTTTATAAGCTTTCCATCCTTTAAAGCCACTATATAATCTGAATAACAAGATGCAAAGTTAATATCATGTATTACTATTACAACTGTTTTATTCAATTCATCACAAAGTTTTCTTAATGTCTTCATAATTTCAACTGAATGCTTCATATCTAGATTATTTAAAGGCTCATCTAAAAATATGTAATCACTATTTTGAGCTATTACCATAGCAATATAGGCTCTTTGTCTTTGTCCTCCACTTAGCTCATCCAGATATCTATCCTCAAATTCTTTAAGTTGCATATAATTAATTGCTTCATCTATATATCTATAATCTTCTTCTTTTAAATTTCCTTGAGAATGAGGAAATCTACCAAAGCTAACTAACTCTTTAATAGTTAATCTAATATTAATATTATTTGACTGTCTTAAAATAGCTATTTTTTTAGCTAACTCTTTATTATCCCATTTCAATATATCTTTACCATCTACTAAAACTTCTCCAGAATCTCTCTTTAAAAGTCTACTCATTATTGAAAGAAGAGTACTTTTACCTGCTCCATTAGGACCTATGAAAGAAGTTATTTTTCCTTCTTGAATATTTAAAGATACATTATCTACTACTTTTTTATTTCCATATGTTTTAGTTATATTTTTTACTTCTATCATCTATTTCTCTCCTTCATTACTAAGTAAATGAAATAAATTCCTCCAATAAAATTAATTATTACACTTACTGAAACTCCAAAATCCATTAACTGTTCAACTAGTAATTGTCCACCTATTAATGCAATTACACTAATTAATATAGTTGAAATTCCTAAAACACTATGTTTATAAGTTACTATAAGTTGTCTTGCAATATTTACTACAAGCAATCCTAGAAATGTTATTGGTCCAACTAAGGCTGTAGCTACTGATGTTAATAAAACTACAACTATTAATATCTTCTTCACCATTTTGTCATAATCTACACCTAAGTTTATAGCTTCATCTCTTCCTAATGCCATAACATCTAATATTTTTAAATAGTCATAAACATATCCTATACAAATAATTATTACTACACTGGATATGAATAATAAATCTGTATTTATATTATTAAAACTTGCTTGCATTTTATCTTGTACCACTTGAAATTCTACTGGATCAATTAAAACCTGCATAAATGTAGTTAAACTTTCAAATAAAGTTCCACATACTACTCCAACTAATAATAATGTAAATATATTTTTACTACCTTTTTTAAATATAAATTTATACATTAAACTTGAAAATAAGAGCATTGATGCTATTGTAATTATAAAATTTATATTTCCATTACTAATTATTACTGAAGATGATCCTAACAAAAATACTACAGTTGTTTGTAGTAAGACATATAATGAATCTATTCCTAAAATACTAGGCGTTAATATTCTATTATTTGTTACCGTTTGGAATATTAATGATGAGAATCCTATTGCTCCACCTGTTAATATCATTGCATATATTTTAGGAATTCTTCTATATAAAGCATATTTAAAGTTAATGCTATTTACTCCAATAAATAAAAATGAAATTACTAATACTAAAACCAATACTGATAAAATAATTATGCTTCTTTTATCTTTAGTCTTCATTTTTTGTCCCCCTTATTATCATATAAAGGAAAATTATACTTCCAATTACCCCTACAGTTAAACTTATTGACATTTCAAATGGGAATATTATAATTCTTCCTAAAATATCACAAGCAAGTAAGAATATAGGGCCTAATAATGCTGTATGGTATAATGTTTTCTTTAAATTATCTCCACTATATAAGCTAACTATATTAGGAATAATAAGTCCTAAGAAAGGTATATTCCCCACAGTTATAATTGTTACTGCACATATTAATGAGACAATTGCTAGTCCCACATTTACTACAAAATTATAGTTAAGTCCTAAATTAACTGCAAAATCTTCTCCCATTCCTACTATAGTAAATTTATTAGCATATAGAAATGCTATTATTACCATTGGAACACTTAAATAAAGTAATTCATAACTTCCCTTCATTATTAATGACATATCCCCCTCCATCCAAGAGGAAATATTTTGGACTAAATCATATTTATAAGCAAAGAAAGTAGTAATTGATCCAACTATCTTACCTAACATCATACCTATTAAAGGTACAAAAACTATATTTTTTATTTTTATAGCTTTTATCATTTTCATAAATAAAACTGTTCCTAATCCAGCGAATACAAATGATACAATCATTTTTTCCATAGTGGTAGCATTAGGAATTATCATTATACAAAATAATATTCCTAATTTTGCAAAGTCTGCCGTGGCTGCTGTAGTTGGTGAAACAAATTTATTTTTACTAATTTGTTGCATTATAAGACCACTTATACTCAAACCAATTCCTGCAACTAATATTGCTATTAACCTCGGAACTCTACTTATAAGTAATACATGTATCTTATCTATATTAAAACTTAATATATCATTTATACTAATACTGGATACACCAATAAAGATTGATGTAATTGATAATAGTACTAATATAATAAATAAATATCTCTTTTTCATTGGTTATCCTCCATAACTCACTATTATCTTTAAAAGAAAATCGAATTCACTTGAAAACTTTTAGTAATTGATATTAATTATCAACTTCACCCTCATACTATCACTATTATATTTGCTTGTCTACATTTTCTATATTTTTTTTCTAATTTAATATTTTTATGGAAAAATTTATATCATATATCTATATTGAAAATATTTACTATTAACATTTTATTAATATTTTATTAATGATCTAATAATAAATTTATTATTTCCATTTTATATCTAATTTGTTATCTCATAATAATAAAGGAATTTATTTTATACAAATATCTTTTTTGGCTTGTTTCCCTACTTTTTTATAGGTTATTAAAGACTTTTTTGCACAATATAATAGTGTAAAGTAAATAAGTACTTTACAAAATAATTTTTCAAAATTTAGGAGGGACTTTAAATGGCACAAAAATTAGTACCTGAAGCAAAAAATGGTTTATCAAAATTTAAAACTGAAGTAGCAAATGAAATGGGAGTTCCTTTTACAGATTACAATGGAAATCTTACTTCTAAACAATGCGGTAGCGTTGGTGGCGAAATGGTTAAGAGAATGGTAGAACAATACGAACAAGGTATTAAATAAAATTGAATAGCAAATAAAAAGAAACTTTTTGTAAAGTTTCTTTTTATTTGCTATTTTTTATAAAATTTATAAATTTATTTTATATAATTGTTAATTTTTTAACTATATAAATACATTTTTATTACTTTTTCATATTTTTTAATAATATTACCCTTTTTTCTACAATATCATCCCTTATTTTCTATCCAATCCCTTTGATTATAAACTAATACTATGTTATTATATTTAAGAAATTAAATCATTATAAATTTAAATCAAAAATTTTTTTTGACTTCAAGCTTTATTTTTTTTTATTTAAAGCTTGAAAATTTAAGATTTTAATGATATAGTTTTAATATGCCATTATTAAATGATAATAATTATTATTTAAATATTGTTATCATTTACATTAAATGACATTACTTATGTAATAATTTTAAGAAAAGAGGCGCTATAAATGAGAGAAGAATGGAATGATTTCAAAACAGGTTCATGGACAAAAAACGTTGACGTAAGAAACTTTATCCAAACTAACTACACTCCATATGAAGGTGATGATAGTTTCTTAGCTGGAGCTACTGAAGCTACAACTAAACTTTGGGCAGAAGTTAGTGAACTATTCAAGAAAGAAAGAGAAAATGGTGGAGTTTTAGATGTAGATACAGAAACTATATCTGGAATTAACGAATATAACCCAGGTTATATTGACCAAGCTTTTGAAAAAATCGTTGGTGTACAAACTGATGCTCCATTAAAAAGAGCTGTAATGCCATACGGTGGTATCAGAATGGCTGAAAGTGCTGCTAAAGCTTATGGATATGAAGTAAGCCCAAAAATTTCAGAAATATTCAGCAAATATAGAAAAACTCACAACCAAGGTGTTTTCGACGCTTATACTACTGAAATGAGATTAGCTAGAAAATCTGGTGTTATCACTGGTCTTCCAGATGCTTATGGTAGAGGAAGAATCATAGGTGACTACAGAAGAGTTGCTCTATACGGTGTTGATAGATTAATTCAAGATAAAGAACAACAAAAGTTAAGCTTAGAAGTTAAAACTATAGATGAAGATGTAATCAGATTAAGAGAAGAAATCTCTGATCAAATCCTTGCATTAAAAGAATTAAAAGGATTAGCTGCTAGCTATGGATTTGATATATCTCAACCAGCTACTAATGCTAGAGAAGCTATTCAATGGTTATACTTTGGATTCTTAGGAGCTATCAAAGACCAAAATGGTGCTGCAATGTCTCTAGGAAGAACTTCTACTTTCTTAGATATATACATTGAAAGAGATTTAAGAAACGGTGTTATTACTGAAGCTGAAGCTCAAGAATTAATGGATCACTTCGTAATGAAGTTAAGATTAGTTAAATTCTTAAGAACTCCAGAATACAACGATTTATTCTCAGGAGATCCAACTTGGGTTACTGAATCAATCGGTGGTATGGGATTAGATGGTAGAACTTTAGTTACTAAGAACTCTTTCAGAGTACTTAATACATTATATACTTTAGGACCATCACCAGAACCAAACCTAACTGTTTTATGGTCAACTAGATTACCTCAAGGATTTAAAGATTTCTGTTCTAAGGTTTCTATTGATACATCATCAGTTCAATACGAAAATGATGATTTAATGGCTCCATACTGGGGAGATGACTATGCTATCGCTTGTTGTGTATCTGCAATGAGAGTTGGTAAGCAAATGCAATTCTTCGGTGCTAGAGTTAACTTAGCTAAAACTTTACTTTACGCTATAAACGGTGGTAAAGATGAAAAATCTGGTGTTCAAGTTGGACCTAAGACTGCTCCATTAACTGGTGAATACTTAGATTACAATGAAGTAATGGAAAGATTTGATGTTATGACAGACTGGTTAGCTAACCTTTATGTTAATACTTTAAATGTTATCCACTACATGCATGATAAATATTCTTATGAAAAATTACAAATGGCTTTACATGACAGAGATGTATTCAGAACTATGGCTTGTGGTATAGCTGGTTTATCAGTTTGTGCTGACTCTATTTCTGCAATCAAATTTGCTAAGGTTAAGCCAATAAGAAACGAAGAAGGTGTTGCTATCGACTTCGAAGTTGAAGGTGACTTCCCTAAATACGGAAACGACGATGACAGAGTTGACGAAATTGCTGCTTGGTTAGTTGAAAACATGATGAATAAGATCAGACAAAACAAGACTTACAGAAATGCTTATCATACTCAATCAGTATTAACAATCACTTCAAACGTTGTTTACGGTAAGAAAACTGGTACAACTCCATGCGGAAGAAAAGCTGGAGAACCATTTGCACCAGGAGCTAACCCAATGCACGGAAGAGACTGTAGCGGATCATTAGCATCATTAAACTCAGTTGCTAAGATTCCTTACGAACATTCACAAGATGGTGTTTCTAATACATTCTCAATTGTTCCAGATGCATTAGGAAAAACACCTGAAAACAGAATCCACAACTTAGGTACTATGATGGATGGATACTTCTCTCAAGGAGCTCAACACTTAAACGTAAATGTATTTAATAGAGAAACTTTATTAGATGCTATGGAACACCCAGAAGAATATCCACAATTAACTATCAGAGTTTCTGGATATGCTGTTAACTTCATTAAATTAACAAGAGAACAACAATTAGACGTTATAAACAGAACATTCCACAAATCAATGTAATTAGTTTATAATGATAAATAGAGCTTATTGCAACTGCAATAAGCTCTTATTTATAAAAAAAATATTTTACTTTATTCTCTTATTTCTTGTAATATCTAAAACAACTACATCTGGTCTATTAAATAACCTTAAAGGAAACCCACTATTCCCCAATCCTCTACTTACAACTAATTTGCTTTTCTCGCCATATATACCTTTATAATACTTTGGAAATAATCCTTGTCCTGGTGCAAATATTCCCCCTATACCTGGCAATATGAATTGTCCTCCATGGGCATGACCTGAAAACATTATATCAAAATTATATTTGCTATAAGAATACTGGCCTACATATTCATAATTCTCTGGATAATGAGATAAAACAATTTTAATTCCTATTGCCTTTTCTAACTTTCTAAATAGACTATCCACATTATCAACTTCATATCTACTATTTATCTTACTATAAAACATTTCTCCTTTATCTACTCTCTTTTCTGCCAATCCTAAAATATTAATTATATTATCTTTAATTTTTATTGTTTCTATTTCATTTTCTAAAACATTAATATTTTTTTCTTTTAGCTTTTCTATTATTTCATTTAATCTAGAACATCGTATTTCATTATTTCCTAATATATAATACACAGGAGCTTTCTTATTTAACCTATTACAAAATTCAATTATCTCATCAATTCTTTTCATATTTGAATCTATTAAATCTCCTGTTGCTACAATAATATCTGGCTTCTGTTTTATAATAATTTTATATAAAGTACTATTATTTTTTCCAAACTCTTTACTATGTAAATCTGATATTTGTACTATTCGTATTCTATTATTAACTTTACCCTTTACTTTTAGATTAGTTATACTAATTTTATTATTTTGATAATAACAAAAAGCTCCAGTAATTATAGCTATAGCAAATATTATTTCCATTATTATATCTCCTAATTATTATAATATAGTTACCTATACACTAATTTAAATTTTTATTTATATTATTATATCACTTTCTAAATTAATTTAAAGCTTATATTTATATATATAAAAAAACACCTTAGAATTTTCTTCTAAGGTGTTTAAAAATATCTTATTCTTGTTCTGCTAATTTCTTTAATTCAGCATATTTTTGTCTAGCATGTTCTTCTGTCATTTGGAATAATTCTTCCGCTTGTTCTGGGAATTGCTTAGCAATTGCTGAATATCTTACTTGATCCATTATGAAGTCTCTAAAGCTTCCTTGTGGTTCTTTAGAATCTAAGCTAAATGGATTCTTTCCTTGTTCTTTTAATTCTGGATTATATCTATAAAGATGCCAGTATCCAGCCTTAACTGCTTCTTCCATGTTTCTTATAGAGAATCCCATTCCCTTCTTTAATCCATGGCTGATACAAGTTGAGTAAGCAATAATGATTGATGGTCCCTTATGTGCTTCTGCTTCTAGCATTGCTTTAACTACTTGGTTCTTATCAGCACCAATAGCTACTTGTGCAACATAAACATTTCCGTAAGACATCATCATTCTTCCTAAATCCTTCTTCTTAGTCTTCTTACCTGATGCTGCTAATTTAGCCATAGCTGCTGCAGGAGTTGATTTAGAAGATTGTCCACCTGTATTAGAGTAAATTTCTGTATCAAATACTAATACATTTATGTCTTGTCCAGATGCTAATACGTGGTCTAATCCACCGTATCCAATATCATATGCCCAACCGTCTCCTCCAAGGATCCATTGAGATCTCTTAATTAAGTAATCAGCTCTTTCTTTAATTTCTTCTATTAAAGTTTTTGCTTCTTCATTTTTAATGTTGTTTTCTGCTAATATAGCTTCAACTTCTCTTGAGTAAACTTTTGAAAGTTCTCCGTTATCTTTATTTTCTAACCAATTTTTGAATACTTCTTTATATTCTTCAGCTATATCCATAGAAATTAAGCTTTCCATATTTGAAGCTATTTTCTTTCTCATTTGATCTGCCGCTAAGAACATACCATATCCAAATTCAGCATTATCTTCAAATAATGAATTAGCCCAAGCTGGTCCTTTACCTTCATGGTTCTTAGTATATGGTGTTGAAGGTGCTGAACCTCCCCATATTGATGAACATCCAGTTGCATTAGCAATCATCATTCTATCACCGAATAATTGAGTAACTAACTTAATATATGGAGTTTCTCCACAACCAGCACATGCTCCTGAGAACTCGATAAGTGGTTGCTTAAATTGGCTATCCTTAACTGTTTTACCTGTAGTTAAGTATTCTTTGTTTGATACTTCTTTTGATACTGAGAATTCCCAGTTTGCTACTTCTGTTTCTACTTGAGTTCCAAGTGGTTTCATTTCTAAAGCCTTACCTGGTGCTGGACATATATCAACACAGTTATTACATCCAGTACAGTCTAATGTACTAACTTGAATTCTGTAGTTTAATCCAGCTAATGTTTTACCTGTAGCTTTCTTAGTTTCAAATCCAGCTGGTGCTTTTGCTAATTCTTCATCAGTTACTAGAACTGGTCTAATACATGCATGTGGACAAACGAAAGCACATTGGTTACATTGAATACATTTTGACATATTCCACTCTGGAACTTCTGTTGCAACTCCTCTTTTTTCATATGCTGCTGTTCCTGCTGGGAATGTACCATCTTCTATTCCATTGAATGCACTTACTGGTAACTTATCTCCTTCTAAAGCATTCATTGGATTCATTATATTCTTAACGAAATCTGTTACTTCCTTAGTTTCAACTTTAGCCTCGTCAGTAGCAGTCTTCCAGCTTTCTGGAACATTGATTTTAACTAATGAATTCATACCAGCTTCAACAGCTTCGTAGTTCATGTTAACAACTTTGTCACCCTTCTTACCGTAAGCTTTCTTAATTGAAGCTTTTAAGTATTCAGTTGCTTCCTCTTGTGGTATAATTTCAGCTAATTTAAAGAAGGCAGATTGCATTATCATGTTAATTCTTCTACCTAATCCTATTTCAGATGCTATCTTAGTTGCATTAACTGTATAGAAATTTATTTCATTTTCAGCTATATATCTCTTCATCTTAGCTGGTAATTTTCTTTCTATTTCTTCTTCGTTCCAAATTGTATTTAATACGAAGTTTCCACCTTTTTTAAGCCCTTTTAATAAATCATATTGATTTACATATGCTTGTACGTGACATGCTATGTAATCAGCTTCATCAATAAGGTAAGTTGATCTTATTGGTGTATCTCCAAATCTTAAGTGAGACATAGTAACCCCACCAGATTTCTTTGAGTCATATGCAAAGTAAGCTTGTACATATTTATCTGTATTTTCACCGATAATCTTAATAGCTTGCTTATTAGCTCCAACTGTACCATCTGATCCTAATCCCCAGAACTTACATCTAACTGTTCCTGGTGTAGCTATTCTTAACTCTTCTTCTACTGGAATTGAAGTGAAAGTAACGTCATCTTCTATACCAACTGTAAAGAAATTCTTAGAATCTTCTTTCTTTAAGTTATCGAATATAGCTTTAATATCTGAAGGAGTAACATCTTTAGAAGCTAATCCGTAACGTCCACCAACTATCTTAGGTGCATTTTCTTTTCCATAGAATGCAGAACATACATCTAAGTATAATGGTTCACCATTTGATCCTGGTTCTTTAGTTCTATCAATTACACAAATCTTTTCTACAGATTGTGGTATAACTTTTAATAAATGCTCAACTGAGAATGGTCTGAATAAGTGAACTTTAACTAATCCGTATTTTTCTCCTCTAGCATTTAATTCATCTATAGTTTCTTCTATAGCTTCAGTAACTGAACCCATAGCAACAATTATTTCTTTAGCATCTTCTGCTCCATAGTAGTTAAATAATCCATAGCTTCTTCCTGTCTTTTCTTCCATTTTAGCCATGTATTCTTCAACTATTGGAATTATATTATTATAGAATTTATTTGAAGCTTCTCTAGTTTGGAAATAAATATCTGAGTTTTGAGCTGTTCCTCTTGTAACTGGATTATTTGGAGTTAATGCTCTACTTCTAAACTCTTTTAAAGCTTCTTTATCAAGCATTTCTGCATAGTCTTCATAATCTAAAACTTCAACTTTTTGTATTTCATGTGATGTTCTAAATCCATCGAAGAAGTTTACAAAAGGTAATCTTCCTTTTATAGCTGCAAGGTGAGATACTGGAGCTAAGTCAGCTACTTCTTGTACTGAACCTGCAGCAAGCATTACACAACCTGTCATTCTTGCGGCCATAACGTCTTGATGATCTCCAAATATTGATAATGCTTGTGAAGCTATTGCTCTAGCACTTACATGGAATACACCTGGTAATAATTCTCCTGCTACCTTATACATGTTTGGTAACATAAGTAATAAACCTTGTGATGCAGTAAAAGTAGTTGTTAATGCTCCTGCTTGAAGTGATCCATGGAATGTACCAGCAGCTCCAGCTTCTGATTGCATTTCTACAACACTAACTGTTTGTCCAAAAATATTTTTCTTCCCTTGTGCAGACCATTCATCAACAACTTCTGCCATTGTAGTAGATGGTGTTATAGGGAATATTGCAGCTACATCTGTAAACGCATATGCTACGTGTGCAGCAGCCGTATTACCATCAATAGTCATCATTTTCTTTGCCATGATAATATACCTTCTTTCATCGTCCTAAGTGTTTTAAATAATAATTATTCTTTAATAATAATTATACTTATTTTAAAAATTTTTTCTAGTACTTTTCTTAGAAATATTTTTTTAGTATAATTTTGTAACCTTTTGTCACTTTTAGTATAATCACAGTTTTAAATTTCTTCAACAGAAAATACCATGTTTGTACATTTATTTTTTTTATGATTATTAAAAGTTTTTTAAATGATTATATTTATTTTTGTTATTTAAATATATTTTTACTCTAAATTTCTAAATAAATTTTTAATCATATTTGACTTTCATAATAATACTATTCATGTTCTTTTTATACAATAAGGCACTTTTTTTATATATAGTATCAAAAAAGATACTAAGTATATAGTTTTAAATCATTAAATATGTTATTATTTATAAATGTACCTAAAAGGAGGTTCCATAATGAGTAAAACACTTTCTTTTCATAATGATTGTCATATTAAAAATCGTTGTGCTAAATATGATACATGCCCTATGATTCTTGTACATAGAATATTATCAGGTAAATGGAAAATTTTAATATTATGGTATTTAAGTAATGAGACATTAAGATTTAGTGAACTTAAAAGAAAATTACCTAATACTACCCAAAAAATGCTAACCAATCAATTGAGAAGTCTTGAAGAAGACAACCTCATTTTTAGAAAAGTATATCCTGTAATTCCTCCTAAAGTAGAATATGGGCTTACTGACATAGGGAAAAAAATAGTTCCTCTTCTTGAATCTATGTATACATATGGAATTGAATATTCAAAAACTAAACAACATATTTAAATAGCTAAGTTATTTTTCTTAGCTATTTTCTATTTATAGAAATTTATTTTTATAGCATTTAATTTATTAAAAATAAATTTCTGTAAATAGTTTTAAATAAATATTCTACTTGTTAGAATATTTATTTACTATTTTACAAACATTAAGTTTAAGTTTATTAAAGTTTATAATTATCTCTTTGTTTATTTATTGACAATAATTATTGTTGGACTATAATTATTATTATAGAAGTTAAAATTAGAACTTATAGATTTAATATTAAATTGTAAAAGGAGATTATTCACATGGCTAACACATTCAAAATAACTGAAGACTTATTTTGGGTAGGAGCTCTTGACCCAAATTTAAGAATTTTTGACATAATAATGGAAACTAAATTCGGTACATCATATAACTCTTATATTTTAAAAGGTTCTGAAGGTATTGCTTTATTTGAAACTGTAAAAGAAAAATTCTTCGATGAACATTTAGAAAAAGTTCGCTCAATAGTAAATTTAGAAGATATAAATTACGTTGTTGTAAATCATACAGAACCAGACCATGCTGGTTCAGTAGAAAAAATATTAGAATATGCACCAAATGCAACTGTTGTTGGATCTTCCCTAGCTATTAAATACTTAAGTGAAATTATTAATAAACCATTTAAAAGTAAAATTGTAAAAGATGGTGATACTTTATCACTAGGAAATAAAACACTTAAATTTTATAGCGTTCCTCAGTTACACTGGCCTGATACAATGTATACTTACGTTATTGAAAATGAAACATTAATTACTTGTGACTCTTTTGGAGCTCATTACTGTGATGAGCGTATATTAAAAAGCTCTATAGAGGAAGATAAAGAAGATGATTATGTTGAAGCTTATAATTATTACTTTAGAATGATTATGGGTCCATTTAAGCCATTTATGCTAAAAGCTATGGATAAAATTAAAGATTTAAAATTAAGCTATATTTGTCCTGGCCACGGTTTAGTCCTAGATAGCTCAAATATTGAAAAATTTATGGACTTATACAGAGAATGGTGTCAACCTGTAAAAAGAGAAAAACAAAGCATAGTTATTCCTTATGTAACTGCTTATGGATACACTGAAACTATTGCTGAAGCAATAAAAAAAGGAATTGAAGATGCAAACTTTGATGCTGATATATTAATGTATAATTTAGTAACTGCTGATATGAATGAAGTGCTAAAAGAAATTAATGAATGTAGTGGATTATTACTTGGTTCATCTACTTTACTAGCTGACACTTTACCTCAAATATGGACTATTTTATCTTCATTAAACCCTGTAATTCATAGAGGATTACCTGTAAGTTGTTTCGGTTCTTATGGTTGGAGTGGAGAAGCCCTTAAAAATATAAATGAAAGATATAAACAATTAAAATTAAATATTGTTTCTGAACCACTTGGAATATTATTTAAGCCTAGTGAAGAAAACTTAGAAGCTGCTTATAATTTCGGTTTAGATTTTGCAAAAAAAGTTTTAAAATAAATAAAAATAAGGAAGATGTTTAATAATTCATCTTCCTTATTTTTATTTAAATTTAAAATTATTATTTTATCTTATTTAGCAATTTGGATAAATCCATTATTAATGCTGCTATTATAGAAAATCCTAAACATATTCCAAATTGTAACCATCCAAAAGTTTCTGGAATATTAAATATTCCCCTCACTCCTGGTATCAATACAATAGAATATAAACATAAACATACTACTATTGCTCCAATTGCATACTTATTTTTAAATAATCCTAACTTTAATACTGTTATATAATTAGATCTAGCTGGCAATGTTTGAAATATTCTTGCTAAAGTTACTGTAGAGAATGCCATTGCAGCTCCAAGCTCTGGTGAAGATAAATCTCCTATATATTGGGCCACTATTACTACAATACCAATAATACAGCCTCTTATAATAACATCTTTTAATGTTCCTCCTGCAAGTATTCCTTCATTTATATCTCTTGGTTTTTCTTTCATTATATTTGGCTCTGATGCCTCTAATCCTAAAGCTATTGCTGGTAATGAGTCATTTATTAAGTTTATAAATAATAATTGCAATGCAGTAAATGGATTTGGCCAATTTACAAATACAGCAAATAATATTGCAATTATAGCTCCTAAGTTTCCTGCAAACAGATATGTAATTGCCTTTTTAATATTACTATAAACTGTTCTTCCTACCTCTATAGCAGATACTATTGTTGAAAAATTATCATCAGTCAAAATCATTGCTGATGCATCCTTTGCAACATCAGTACCACTTCCCATACCAATCCCTATATCAGCTTGCTTTAATGCAGGTGCATCATTAACACCATCACCAGTCATTGCTGTAATATAACCTTTTTCCTGCCAAGCCTTAACTATACGTATTTTATTTTCTGGTGAAACTCTTGCATATACAGTAATATGTTCTAACTTATTTTTAAGCTCTGTTTCTGATAATGCATCTAACTCTTGACCTGTTAAAGATATATCATCTTCTGCCATTATTCCAATTTCCCTTGCAATTGCTGAAGCTGTTGTTTTATGGTCTCCGGTTATCATTACTGTTTTTATACCTGCACCAATAGCTTCTTTTACAGCATCATAAACTTGTTCTCTTGGTGGATCTATCATAGCCATTAATCCAACTAAAGTCATTTCTACTTCATCTTCCAAACAAGGAACAAAGTTATCATCTGGAACATCTTTTATAGCAAAAGCCAATACTCTTAATGCTCTATTAGAAAATTCTTCATTAACTTTTTTATACTGCTCTATAATCTTATCATCTATTTCTACTACTTCACCATCATTTAATGCATATTTTGACCTTGAAAAAACAACATCTGGAGCTCCCTTAGTAAACATAATTGCATCTCCATTAATAGAGTTTACCGTAGACATCAACTTTCTATCTGAATCAAAAGGTATTTCACTTAATCTATCGTATTTCTCCCTTAATTCTTTATAGTCTATCCCTCTTTTAGTTGCAAAGTGAAGAAGTGCAATTTCTGTTGGATCTCCAATTTCCTTTCCTGCTTCTGTTATTTCTGAATCATTACACAATGTAGATGATAAATTTATTGCTTCAACTTGATCAGAATCATTTCCTTTTTCATTAACTGCATCTTTACTAACTCCATACATAAAGAAATCAACAACTGTCATTTTATTCTGAGTTAGTGTACCTGTCTTATCTGTACAAATAACGCTAGTAGAACCTAAAGTTTCTACTGCAGGTAATTTTCTTATTATAGCCTGTTTCTTCGCCATATCTTTTGTTCCTACTGCAAGTACAATAGTCACTATTGAAGATAAAGCTTCTGGTATAGCCGCAACAGCAACTGCTATAGCAAACATAAATGAATCAAATATTAGAATACTCATACTTTGGCCTGAAATATATCCTCTAATTACTTGAATTATAAAAATTAAAGCTGCTAAAATCATTATTATTATTCCTAGCTTCTTACCAAATTCATCAAGCTTAGCTTGTAGAGGTGTTTGCTTATTTCCTGCAGTTTCTAATAATGTGGCTACTTTTCCTACTTCTGTATTCATACCAGTTGCTGTAACTACTAAAGTTCCTCTTCCATAAACAACTGTAGCACCACTGAAAACCATATTTCTTTGGTCTCCAATTCCAACCTCTTCTCCTATCTTTTCACTATGCTTTAGAACAGCTTCTGCTTCACCAGTAAGCATCCCTTCAACTACTTTAAGAGTTTGTGCCTCTATTATTCTTCCATCTGCTGGTATATAATCTCCAGCTTCTAAAAACACTATGTCTCCTACTACTATATCTCTAACTGGAATAGTTTTTTTATTTCCATCTCTAAGTACTTTTGCATTAGGCGATGATAATTTTTTTAAACTATCTAAGGAGCTTTCTGCCTTTCTTGTTTGTGTTACACCTAGTACAGAATTTAAAATTACTACAACAAATATAATAATAGATTCAACAAATTCTCCTAAAAATATTTGTACAATTGCTGCAATAAGTAGTATTATTACTAAAGGATCTTTAAAGCTCTCTAAGAACATTTTCCAAATAGGAACTTTATCAGACTCCTTTAATTCATTAGGTCCATTTTTTGCTAATCTATTCTGAGCTTCCTCTTCTGATATACCATTTATTGTGCTTTCTACTTCTTTTAATACATCTGAATACTCTTTTTTATAATGCATCTTAACTCCCCTTTCTTATATCACTTCTAAATATAGTATTTACTCTAATTAGAAATTATATTAGTAATATTAAGATCACTATTTGTACATAATATTTATTTTAAACTTCCAGATCTAATTATTGATATCAACAACCATAACCCTAAAATTGCAGAAACAAAATATCCCCCCATTCCAATAATTGATATTCCATATACTTTAGGTTCTGGATTTTTGTTAATTATTAAAGATGAAGCAACTACCATTCCTGCTATAACTAAAGAAAAGGCTAATCTATTAACCATTTTATTTAATACCTCTATATATTTATCCTTATCCTCTAGTACAATATTTACCTTACCTCTTCCTTTAATCAGTGTATCTGATAAAGCTACAATCTTTGATGGTATATTTAAAGTATCTCTTGTTAATTTATAACCCTTTAATAAATAATCATTAGCATCAAATTGCGATAAAAAATATTCCTTATAATAATCTTTAACATATGGAATAACTAAACTTATAATATTAAGATCTGGAGAAAGTTCAGTTACTAATCCTTCAACAATTACCATGGTTCTTATAAGCATAGTAAAGTCGCTTGCTAACCTTAAGTTATTCCTTTTTGCAATAGATGATATTTCTTGAAATAAAACTGATATTTTTATATTCTTTAAAGATGTAGTATAATAATTTCTAAAAATATACTCTATATCTTTATATAATAGTTCTCTATCAACTTTTCCACTCTTTATTCCTATACTCATGACAAAGTCAGTTAATTTATCTATATCTTCGTTTGCAATAGCTGCAATAGCACTATTTAATTCACGTTGTTTTTCATTAGATAGATTCCCAACAATTCCAAAATCAATAAAACATATTTGTCCATCTCTTATTAATATATTTCCCGGATGAGGATCTCCATGAAAAAAGCCATCTCTTAATACTTGTTTAAAATATGAAATCACTAACTTTTTTGCTATATCCTCTTTATCATAACCTAGTATTTCAATAGATTCTCTATCATTAATTTTAAATCCTTGTATACTCTCTAATGTTAAAACTTTACTTCCTGTATACTCATTTATCACATAAGGTGCATATATACATGGTATATCTTTATTTAAATCTTTAAACTTCTCTATATTTTCAGCTTCAAATTTAAAATTTAACTCCTTTTCAGTAGATGATTTAATTTCTAATAAAACCTCTTTAGGGTTGACTACAAAATCTTTAAATATTTTACTTATTTTTTCGCTTAAAGTTAATAAAATTTCAAAATCCATATTCATTTTTTCTTTAATATTAGGTCTTTGAATTTTTATTACTACCTCATTTCCACTCTTTAATATTCCTCTATATACTTGTGCTACAGACGCTGAAGCTATGGGATTTTTATCTATAAATAAAAACTCATCTTCTATTTTTTTAGAAAATTCATTATAGAATACTTTAGCCATTTCTTCAAAATCCTCTGCTGGGACATTATCTTGTAACTTTGATAGTTCTACTATATACTCTTCATTAACTAACTCTGGTCTTGTACTTAATATTTGACCAATTTTAATAAATGTTGGTCCTAGTTCTTCAAATGCTTTTCTAAGATTTGAAGGGGAATTTTTTATTTTATCCTCTTTTTTTCCAAAAAGATATCCTAATCCATAATTAGTAAATACTTTTAATATTTCTTTAAATCTATTAACAGAATTCCCCTCCATTACTTACCTCCGATATAAGTTTCTATTTTTCCTCTTCTTTATTCACTAACTTTTCTAACTTATATACTCTAGCTTTCAACATTTCATACTCATCTCTTAAAACATAATTACTAGCCTCTATATTACCTATATTATCGTTAGCTGTATTTAAAATCTCTTCCTTTTCCTTTGTCTTTTCTTTAAATGTTCTTTTTAATTCTTCTCCTAATTCCTTTCCTTCATCTATTGTTATCTTTCCTTTTTTTACAAGATCATCTACTACTTCCGTTGCCTTTTCATATGTGCTGGCTACAGCCCCTACACCAAATAGTAAAACTTTTTTTATTTCATCCATCATTTTTAACCTCCATATTAAAAATAATTTTGCTAATTTAAATTATTTACAATAATCTATTTTTTATATCTAATATATACTTATGTAATTAAACTTAAAATATATTCTTATATATAATAAAAGTTAACTATTACTAACTTTCATAATAATTTATTCAATTTCTATATTTCCTGATACACTAGCTGTATTTTCTAATTTAAAAGAATCTTTATTCTTTTTATCTTTAAAATAAATATTTCCTTCAACCTTCGTATCATCTAATATTAATCCATTACTCTCAACATATATATCTCCCTTTATCTTACCTCCTCTTATGGTTGTATCATTACTTTTTATAACTAACTTAGGAACGCTTAAAGTATAGCTATTAATAAAATTATTACTAGTATCTATATAAAATAAATTTAACTCTCTATCTATATGACTAACTTTATTTTCTTCGGTCGTATCTGTTTTTGAAAAATCTCCTTCCATTATAAGTTCATTATTAGCCTCAATATCATTTTTTATAGTTATACTATAATCCTCTTTTAGTGCTATTGCTAATTCTTCTTCATTTAAAACCATTAATGTACCCTGAAAATTATCCTTTTCTTCACTTCTTTCAATTTCGTTAGAGTTTTCACTTATTTTATTGTTAACCTCATTACATCCTATAAAAAGACTTATCACTAATAAATATACTACTATGCCAAACTTAACTTTCATCAAATTTATCCTCCTAAATTATACTTGAGATAAAATTATGCTTTTTAGTCATTATTTTTATTTTCCCTATATAATTATGATTTATTCTAGTTATATAATTGATATTTTATTTTACAAAAAAAACAGTAATTACAAAGCTGAACTGCCACCTGTCAAGTAGATAGGTGGCAGTTCATCAATTACTGTTTTCTATAATTATTATATTAAATTCTATAACCTGCAGCTCTTAATCCTCGCTTATAACCAGCCCTATATGCAGCTCTTATTGCATCTCTCGCACCTGCTTCATATCCTGCGTTATATCCTTCTTTTTTCCCTTTTAAATAATATTCTTTGTTTTCTCTATATCTTTTATCTTCATCAAATGTACTACTATAATTATCATTACAACTAGAAGATTTATCTGAGCTAGAGCAATATTCTGATTCAGAGCAATTACACTCATATTCTTCTTCTGAATCACAATATTCATAATCGCAATTACACCTATTATCTGAACTTGTATTATCACTTGAAGTTGTATTATCATCTGAATCACAATATTGATAATTACGTTTGAAATTGCTTTCTGAAGTTTCATCGTACTCTGAATCTGAATATTCATCATCACATCGACAATTAACTGTCATTATTGTATTTTCTTCTAAACTACTATATTTCTCTTCTCTTTCACTTTCTTCTAATTCATTATAATCTTCATCGACTTGAGTATCATACTCTAAATTATCCTCTTCATATGATTCAGGATATTCATCACTTGCATTCAAATATACTTCTGATGAAAAATCATCCTCTTCATCACTCCACATATAATTTTCCTTTAGCTCTTCATCTTCCTCGTCTATTTTTTGAAAATTCTCTGGACTTTCATTTTGGGATAAGTCTTCTACATTATCATTTTCAAAAAATCTTCTGTCCATAATTATATCTCCTTTGAATATTTTTATAATTCATTATATGAAGCATAAAAATAATTGCTATTATTTAATTAAGAATTTAAATTATGGATTTCATTCTCACTAATAAGAAAAATTAATGCATTATCTTATTTATTAAAAACTCTTATATTTTAGTAGTAATTTTTATATACTACTTACTTTACGTAAAGCATAATCCATAGCTCCCTGAAGGTTACTAGAGTTTTTACCTCCACCTTGGGCCATAAACTTGCTTCCTCCGCCTCTACCATCAATTAGGCTTATTGCATCTTTTAATAAATCGCTCATTGATATATTACTAATATTTTTAGAAGCTGCAAATATTAAATTTGCTTTATCTTCAGATCTTATTGCAAACAATACAATCATATTATCATTTAATGTAATTTTCTCTGCAATTTTAGATATATACTTTATATCTCCACCATCATATATTTTAGTTACTACATATATATTTCCCACTGCTTTTGCTTCTTTTATCATATCTTTAATTTGATATTCAGAAATTTCCATTTTAATTTGTCTATTTTCATCTAATACATTTTTTAAATCATTTGAAAGCTTATTTATTGAATTTATTGCATCATCTTCACCACAATTTAAAAATCTACAAATTCTATTTCTAAATTCATCTTTCTTAAAATAATCATTTATTGCTCTTTTTCCTGCTAAATATTCAATTCTTGTAGCACCTTTATGTTTTTCCCATCTTTTAATTTTTATCGCTTGAACATCTAATGTTCTACTAGGATGCACTCCACAACACGCATTAATATCTAAATCTCCTATTTTTACTATTCTTATTTGTTCATCAGTATTAGGTAAATCTCTTCTTAAATTAATTTTTTTCAACTCTTTTTTAGATGGTGTTAAAAATTCCACTTTTATATTTTCTTGTATTATTTCATTTGCCATTTTTTCTGCTTTTCTTATAGTTTCCTCATCTAGATATCCTTGAATATCTACAGTACTAATTTCCTTACCTACATGAACACTTACTGTATTAGCATTAAATAACGTAAAAAAACAACCTGATAAAATATGTTGCCCTAAATGTTGTTGCATACCATCTAATCTTCTATCCCAATCAATTTTACAGTTTACCCTATGTATTTTTATTGGCTTTGTTTCTGTTATATGATATATTTCTCCCTTTTCTTCAATAACATTAATAACCTTATGATTATCTATATATCCTAAATCACAATGTTGCCCTCCCCCTCCTGGGAAGAAAGCTGTTTTATCTAATTTTACATAATATAAATTATCTTTATTTACTATCTCTGTTATTTCAGCTACAAATTCTCTTAGATATTGATCTTCATAATACATTTTTTCCATTATTTTACCTCCAAAGTAAAAATTCATTATCATTTTTAAAATTTTATATTAGTTTTTTTTATATTTCAATCCTTTTTCTATTTTTTCCCAAATATTTGTGTTATAATATATTTGTATTTACAATATATACATTTAAATTCTTATAATATCTCATAAATTACATTAATATGCAATAAATTTGACATATAAAAGTATCTATAGTATATATAATTAAACATTATACTTTTTAATTCTATCATGGAGGTGAATGTTTCTGTTTAAAAAAATCACATCTTGTGTTTTAGCAATGACAATATTGTTATCTTCTTTAGGTACTATTAAAACATATGCTACTACACCACAAGATACAATTAACGAAAATTTATCAAAATATAAACAACTTGATAGTGAAATTTTAGATTTAGACGCTAAGATAGAAGAGTTAAACACCGAGATAGCTACTATTAATTCTAAACTTACTGAAAATAAAGAATCCATTAATTCTATTGAAAGTCAAATTCAATCTACAGAGTCTAAATTAGAACAAACAAAAGAGGAAATTGAACAAGCTCAAATAACTCTAGATAACAGAGTGAGAAATATGTACAAGACTAACATATCTTCAAATATGATAGTTAGTATTATAACATCAACTAGTATTTCAGACTTATTTTCTAGAATCCAAGCTATATCTAAAATAATTTCTACTGATAAAAAAATTCTTATTAATATAAATGAAAAAAAAGATTCATTAAATAAAGATATAGAAAGTTTAAATACTAAAAAAAGCGAATTAAAAACTTTACAAGCAACTATAGAAAATGATTTAAAAGTAGTTGAGCAGAAGAAACAAGAGCAAGAAGAATATTCAGATAAACTAAATGCTGAAAAAGAAGCTGTTTTTGCAGTTATAGAGGAAAATGAAAAAACTTTAATTTCAAAGCCTTTATCTATTGCAAACTCATCAACTGCTTCTGTATCCGAACTACAAAATGCTATTGATACCTTAAACTCTTATATTCCATTGTTAAATAGTTCAACAACTATTAACCTGGCTAAAGAAGGTATTAGTAACGCTAAAGCAAGAATATCTGAACTTAATACACCTACAGTCCCAACAACTAGTACTGAAGTTGGTACTGCAATTAAAACATTGACTATGGAATCTACTGCTTACTACGGTCATGGAATTACAGCCTCTGGATTAAAACCAGTTAGAAACCCTGATGGCATAAGTACCATTGCTGTTGATCCTGATGTAATTCCACTTGGTACAAAAGTTTATGTATCAGGATATGGTCTTGCAATCGCCGCTGATACTGGTGGAGCTATTAAAGGAAATATTATTGATGTATTCCTTAATACTCACGAAGAGTGTATATCATGGGGAAGAAGACAAGTTACTGTACAAATATTAGAATATCCATAATAATTATTAAATTATAGACAAGCTTTAAAGATGAAGGAAGAGAAGATGCTATTGTATCTAATCTCTTCCTTCTACTTACTTAATATCCATATTCCTCATTAAGTAATAATACAAAAATTCTATTTGGTACAGGCTTTCTTATGACTGTATATTCACGACAAATTCTTTCAGGACTACTACAATTCATACATTTTCCAGTAACTGTGCAAGGAGTTTTTTTATCTAACCTTTTTGCATTTGCTGGTGCTGCGAAATTCTCTACCCTATAAATTGCTTCATTAATATCTTTCACTATTTTATTCACTCCTGCAATAACTATTACCTTATCAGGTCCATAAAGCATTGCTGCAACTCTATTTCCATTACCATCTACGTTATATAGCTCTCCCTCTTCAGTTATTGCATTAGTACTTGTAAAATAAGCATCACAAAAGAAACTTTCTCTAAATATTTTCTTTATTTCTTTTTGAGTTAATCCTTCTTTATATCTATCTAATAATTCATATCTTCCACTTCTTAAATGTTCCATAACCTTTGTCTCAAATAATGTCATAGACCCACCAAAGCTAACTTTACTATTTGCATCAACTAACTCTTCTATTTTACTAATTAATTCCTCATGTGTATTAATTAAAAAACTTTCCATATTATTTTTTCTTAAAGATTCTAAAGTTCTATTTATTTTAACCTCATTCACCCATTTTGTATTACTATCCATTTTAATCATTTCCTTCCATAATTATAGTATATATTAATTCTAAACTAATATTTATTATAATCCAATAATAATATGATTCATTTTTTTTGCTATCTATGTTATTATATTTATTATATTTAATTTTTAGAGAGGTTTAGAATTATGAATTGGATTGAATCTATTAAAAATTATACTCCATATAATGAACAAGAAATTAAAGATAAAGCTTTAATTATGGAGTGTATAAATAAATTTGATAATATATTAACTAGAGAAAATACAATAGCTCATATAACTAGTTCAGGATATATTGTTAATAAAGATCGAAGTAAAGTACTAATGATTTATCATAATATATATCAAAGTTGGGCATGGACTGGTGGACATGCTGATGGTGATTGTAACTTACTTCATGTAGCTATTAAAGAAGCTAAAGAAGAAACTGGTCTAAAAAAAGTTAATCCAGTTATGAATGAAATTTTAGGATTAGATGTTTTAAATGTTAATGGTCATATAAAAAATAATAAATATGTATCTTCTCATTTACACTTATCTATTGCTTATCTTTTAGAGGCAAACGAAGATGATGAATTAATTATCAATGAAGAGGAAACTAGTGGTGTTAAATGGATACCAATTAATGAACTTAATCTCCATTGTAATGAGCCTTACATAGTAAAAACTGTTTATGATAAATTTAATAAAAAAATTAAAGAGCTTAGTTTATAAAACTAGCTCTTTAATACTAAATAAATATTTTTTATTAATCTTGTGCTAACTTCTTATAATTTTCTAATCTTTCCTTAGCATCCTTCTCTGTCTTAGCAAATAATTCTTCTGCTAATTCTGGGAATACCTTAGCTAAAGATGCATATCTAACTTCTCCCATTAAGAAATCCTTAAAGTCTGCTTTTGGCTCTTTAGAATCTAATGTGAATGGATTCTTTTCTCCTTTAACTGCTGGATTATATCTATAAAGATTCCAATATCCACAAGCTACTGCTTTCTTTTGTTCATCAGGAGTATTACCCATACCATTCTTAATTCCATGACTAATACATGGTGCATAAGCAATTATTAATGATGGTCCATTATATGCCTCTGCTTCTGCAATAGCTTTTATTGTTTGATTCTTATCTGCTCCTAAAGCTACTTGAGCTACATATACATATCCATAACTCATAGCCATCATTCCTAAATCTTTTTTCTTAGTTCTCTTACCTGATGCTGCAAATTTTGCAATTGCTGCAGTTGGAGTTGATTTAGACGCTTGCCCTCCAGTATTAGAATAAATTTCTGTATCAAATACAAGAACATTTACATCTTCGTTACTAGCAAGAACATGGTCTAATCCACCATATCCGATATCATATGCCCAACCATCTCCACCAAATATCCATTGTGATCTCTTAATAAAGAATTCTTTATCTTTTAATATTTCTTTTGCAAATTCATCACTACAACCTTGTAAAGCAGATTCAAGTTTTTCTGCCCTTTTTCTTGAACCATCACCTATATCCTTATTATTTAACCAATCCTCCATTGCTTCTTTTGCACTAGCACATAAATTTTCATCTAATGCTTTCTTAATATTTGAAGCTATTCTTTCTCTTATTGTTTTAACCCCCATAAACATTCCAAATCCATACTCTGCATTATCTTCGAATAATGAGTTAGCCCATGCTGGTCCATGACCATTTTGATTCTTTGTATATGCAGTTGCAGCACCTGAAGATGCCCAAATAGAAGAACATCCTGTTGCATTAGCAATTACCATTCTATCTCCAAATAATTGAGTAACTAATTTAGCATATGGAGTTTCTCCGCACCCTGCACATGCCCCTGAGAATTCTAGAAGTGGTTGTTCAAATTGACTACCTTTAACAGTATTCTTATTCATAGGATTCTTTTTATTTTTAATTTCTTCTACAGCAAAGTTCCAAGCCTCTATTTGATCATGTTGTGAATCAAATGGTTTCATTATTAATGCTTTTCCAGGAGCTGGACAAACTTCTGCACAATTTGAACATCCTGTACAATCTAATGGAGTTACCCCTATTGTATAGAAATATGTTTTTTCACTTTTAACTCCATTTGCATTCAACTTCTTGAAACTTTCTGGAGCATTACTCAATTCTTCTTCAGTTGATAAAAATGGTCTTATACATGCATGTGGACATACATATGAACATTGGTTACATTGAATACAATTTTCTGGTATCCACTCTGGTACATTAACTGCAATTCCTCTTTTTTCATATGCTGTAGTTCCATGCATAAATGTTCCATCTTCAATTTTATTATTTACAAATGCTGAAACTGGTAAATTATTTCCTTGAAGTTTATTTATAGGCATACATATATCTCTAACAAAGTCTGGAACAGATACATTTTCTTCAACTTTATCATCCTTCGCATCTTTCCAACTATCTGGAACATTTATCTTTACAACTGATTCAAGTCCTTTATCAATTGCAGCATAGTTCATATTTACAACTTTTTCACCTTTTTTACCATAAGATGTTACTACAGCATCTTTTAAATACTTAATAGCTTCATCAACTGGTATTATATTAGCAAGTTTGAAGAAAGCTGCTTGCATTATCATATTAATTCTTCCGCCAAGACCTATTTCTTGTGCTATCTTAACTGCATTAATTGTATAAAAATTAATATTATTTTCAGCGATATACCTCTTCATTTCACCTGGTAATCTATCATTTAATTCTTCTTCATTCCAAATAGTATTTAATACAAATACTCCATTTTTTCTTAATCCTTCAAGTACATTATATGAATATACATAAGATTGATTATGACATGCTACAAAATCAGCTTTATCTATTTCATAATGAGACTTTATAGGATTCTTTCCAAATCTTAAATGTGAAATTGTAATTCCACCTGATTTTTTAGAATCATATGCAAAATACCCTTGAGCATACATATTAGTATGATCACCTATTATCTTTATAGCATTTTTATTTGCACCTACTGTACCATCAGAACCAAGTCCCCAGAATTTACATGCTGTTGTTCCTTCTATAGCTACATCTATTTCTTTATTAGGTTTTAATGATAGATTTGTTACATCATCTTCTATTCCAATAGTAAATCTATTCTTAGGATTTTCACTGTTTAAATTTTCATATATTGCTGCTATATCAGAAGGATATGGATCTTTAGAGCCTAAACCATATCTACCACCAATTACTTTAGGCGCATTATCCATTTCACTAACAGCTCTTAGTACATCTAAATATAGAGGTTCTCCAATTGATCCTGGCTCTTTAGTTCTATCTAAAACCGCTATTTTTTTAACAGACTTTGGTATGATATTTAATAATCTTTCTATGCTAAAAGGTCTATATAATCTAACTTTAATTAATCCGACCTTTTCTCCTTTATTCCTTAAGTAGTCTATAGTTTCTTCTATAACTTCACTTACAGCTCCCATAGATACAATAACTCTATCAGCATCAGGATCACCATAATAATCAAAGCAATGATATTCTCTTCCTGTTAATTCTGTAATCTTACTCATATACTCTTCTACCATTGAAGGAATATCATCATAATATTTATTTAAAGATTCACATAATTGAAAATAAACATCTGGATTTTGAGCCGTTCCTCTTGTAACTGGATGATTTGGATTTAATGCATTTTTTCTAAAGTTATTAAGTGCATCATAATCTATAAGCTTTTCTAATTCATCATATTCTAATAATTCTATCTTTTGAATCTCATGAGATACTCTAAATCCATCAAAAAAATTAACAAAAGGCATTCTTGCTTTAATTGCTGTTAAATGTGCTACTGGTGATAAATCCATTACCTCTTGTACTGACCCCTCTGCTAACATTGCACATCCTGTTGCTCTTGCTGCCATAACATCTTGATGATCACCAAAAATACTTAATGATGAAGTTGCCAATGCCCTTGCTGCAACATGAATAACTGCTGGTAATCTTTCTCCAACCATTTTATACATATTAGGTATCATCAATAATAACCCTTGTGAAGCTGTATATGTACTTCCTAATGCACCACTTTGCAATATTCCATGAAGAGCTCCTGCCGCACCAGCCTCTGATTGCATTTCTACAACCTTTACTGTTTGATCAAAAATATTTTTCTTTCCTTGAGCAACCCATTCATCTATATGTTCTGCCATAGGAGATGAAGGTGTTATTGGATAGATAGAACTTACTTCTGTAAATGCATATGAAACATAAGCAGCAGCAGTATTACCATCCATGGTCTTCATTTTTCTCATAGTTTTTCCTCTCTTTCGTTAATTTCTAAAATTATATTATGTTTTAAGCTTTTACCAAACAAACTTTTCACTCTTTAATAGTATTTAAAAAATCAAAAATATTATGTATCCTTAACAAAAGACTTTTTCCCTTTTTCTGTATTTTAATATTGACTGTATAAATTTTAAGGTTTATACTAATAATATAGTTATAAAATATTTAATATCGCGGGGTGGAGCAGCTGGCAGCTCGTTGGGCTCATAACCCAAAGGTCATAGGTTCAAGTCCTATCCCCGCAACCAAAAAAAGAATGTCTTATTGACATTCTTTTTTTATATTACTTTTTAACTAATACCAAACTACTACTAATTTAAATATCTCTATTTATTACTTTAACTTGTAATGACTCAATTACATCTAAAGCTTTTTCATGTAAATCTTCATTAAAGCTAGCACATAAAGATGCATCTACTAAAATATCTGCATTTATATATTGTGATTGGAATGTTACCACATTACTTATTACACATATGTTAGTTACAACACCAACTATTTCAATATATTCTATGTCTTCTCCTATTCTCTCAACTAATTTAATCATATCTTGCGGAGAAATTCCAAAAGAATATTTATTTATATGAATAATATTTGAGTCTTCTTTAAACTCTTTTAACCTTCCATATAATTCATGACCTTCAGTATTTATTATACAATGTGATACAGGCAAATTTTTACCCTCTCTTGTATTTAAATATTCTTTACTATGAGTGTCCTGTGTAAAAACTACAATATCTCCTTCACTTAAATACTTTTTAACTTTCTTATATATACCCTGTTCTAATTCTTCTGCTTTTTTAAATCCTAAAGAACCATTAACAAAATCATTTTGATAATCAATTACCACTAATAATTTTTTCATAAACCTTCCTCCATTTTTAACTTATACATATATATTAATAATTTTATCCTATAATATTACTAATGTATATACACTAGTTAAATTTTATATATAGCTTACTAATAATTTACTGTTGATTTTTATTAAAATTTTATGTTATTTTACTATTTTTCCTTTAATAAATCATTAATATTTTATATAATGGAAAAGTGGTTAAATTAAATATATTTATAATGGAGGTAATTCGATGGAGTTTTTAGAGATTATTAAAGCCATAATTCTTGGTATCGTCGAAGGTATTACAGAATGGCTTCCTATCAGTAGTACTGGTCATATGATTTTAGTTGATGAATTCTTAAAACTAAATGTTTCTAAAGAATTTATGGATATGTTCTTGGTTGTTATACAACTTGGTGCTATTTTTGCAGTTATTTTATTATATTGGAAAAAAATATTCCCCTTCAAATATAATAACGGAATTAAAGTAGAAAAAGATACATTAATAATGTGGGTTAAAATACTAATTGCCTGTGTTCCAGCTGCTATTGTTGGACTTTTATTCGATGATCAACTTAATGCATTATTCTATAACCCTACAACAGTTGCTGTAATGCTAATATTATTTGGTATTTTATTTATAGTTATAGAAAACTATAATAAAGGTAAAAAACCTAAGATTAATAGTTTAGCTGAAATAACTTATACAGTTGCAATTATGATAGGCCTTTTCCAACTTATCGCTGCTGTTTTTCCTGGGACTTCTCGTTCAGGTGCAACTATCGTTGGAGCATTATTAATTGGTGTATCTAGAACTGTAGCAGCTGAATTCACTTTCTTCCTTGCAATTCCTGTTATGTTTGGAGCTAGTGCTTTAAAGCTTGTTAAATTTGGACTACAAACTGGATTTGTAATGACAGGAAGCGAGTTAACAATACTATTAGTAGGTATGATTGTAGCATTTATAGTATCAATACTTGCTATTAAATTCTTAATGTCTTATATCAAAAATAATGATTTTAAAGTTTTTGGTTGGTATAGAATTATATTAGGTATAATTGTTCTTTTATATTTCTATGTTATTAGATAATTATACATAAAAAGGGACTGCTAGATAGCAGCCCCTTTTTATAGCTTTTATTTTAATATAGTTCATATATATCTGAAAATTCTATATGTATTTTTTGTACCAATGGTTTATTCTCTACATCAATTATTTTATTATCATTTTCTTTTTGACTTTCAATCCTAACATTAGGTAGCTTAACAACAAATTCACTACCTTCTTCAGTCCCTTTTTCTAGATATACCTGTCCATTATGTAATTCAACTAAAGATTTAACTAAAGCTAATCCTATACCACTGCCTTCCTTTTTCCTATTAAGTGATTTATCCTCTTGTACAAAGCGTTTAAATATTTCTTCTTGAAGTTCTGGTGATACACCTACCCCGTCATCTTTAACTCTTATAGTAACGTAATCATCATCTGCATCCATTAAGACAAAGATATTACCATTATCATTAGTAAATTTAACGGCATTTGAAAGTAAATTTAAAATAACTCTTTCTATACTTTCTGGATCGCATTTTATTTCTAACTCTTCGATATAAGTATCAAATAATACGTTAATATTTTTAGATTCAACATATGGAACAATTGATAGTATTATATCTTCAACTAAACTAACAATTTCGTAATTAACAAAAGTTAAATTCATATATCCTGAATCTATTTTAGTCATATCTACTAAATTATTTACAAGCCTTAATAATCTATAACAATTTTGCTTTATAGTATTGTCATATTTATTATATGAATCCCATAATGCCTTTTCGCCTTCTTTTTTATTTATATCTAATAATTGAACACATGAATAAATTATATTTATTGGAGTTTTTATTTCATGTGACAAATTCGCAAAAAATTGTCCTTTTGCCTTTTCAACTGCTTTTATCTCTTTATACTTTATTTTTAACTTTTGAAAATCATTTACTTGACTATTTAATCTAATACTTTCTTCAATTCTTCTAACAATTTCAATATATAAACCAATAAGTAATATAAGATAAGCAATAAAAGTTAACACTTTATTATATTCAATAATTTTATTACTATAATCTTTAAATATATAAAAATAAAAAACTCTTCTAACTGTAAATATACTAATGGTTGTTATAAATATTGTATATATAAACTCTCTTTTTCTCATACATCTTATTGCTAATAAAGCTAACAACATTGTATAGTAAATTAACACACACACTTGAAATATACTCCAAATTAACATGTTTTCTCCATAAGAAAATATACTTAATTTCAATTTTATTTCTAAGTATGTACCAATAATATTAATTATTAATACTAAAATTATAGCAAGCCTTTTTCTATCAATAATTTTCCTTATATATTTGCTCTCATTAAAAATTGCAATAGTTAATAAAAATATTCTAAAAACAAAAGGGAAAGTTATTAAATGTTGTGACAATCCTAGACTTCCAAGAATATAATTTACATAAATATACTCAATAAAAATGCTTACATAGGATAGCGTTAAAATAAAAAATTCATTATTACCATACATGTAATAATATAATAAACAACATGGAATTGCTATTATTCCAATGATTATATTAATTGAGTTCAAATCATCAAGTATGGGCAAAGAATTCATCTTATTAATATCAATTACTCTTATTGCTACAAAAGTAAATAATAAAAACACTATAGTTGATACAAGCATATAAATAATATATCTTTTACTTTTTTTTTCATACTCTTTAGTTTTCTTCATTTTCCCTTCCTTCACTACATTTCTACTTTTTTCGTTTATTAAACATCACAATTTTACCATAAATTATATTATTTTATCTATAATTTTAAAAATTTAATTTTTCTCTCATTTTTAAGTTATATTTTCATTATATAAGAAATTTTTACTTGTATTTCATATACTATAATATTATAAGCAATAACTTAAGTGATTTTATGAATAACCTTATAGAATTAAATGATTGTATTCTACTTGGAACTGGAGCTGAAGGTAGTGTCTATTTAACACCAGAAGGATTCGCTTTAAAACGCTTTAATACAATAAAAGCTGCTAAAAAGGAAGTAGCTATTCTTGATAATGTTAAAGATAGTCGTTTTTTTCCTAATGTAATTATTAGAATTAGTAATATAGTAGTTAGAGAGTATGTAGAAGGAGATAACTTAGCACAATATCTTAAAGCTAACGGATTATCATACTCACTTTCTATTGAATTAATTGAACTAATAGAGGATTTAAAAAGATTAAAATTTAAACGAATTAATATTAGAAATGCTCATTTATTTATAGACAAAAATGAAAAAGTAATGGTTATTGATCCTAGAAAACCATATACAAAAGTTACTCCTTATCCAAAGGATATAATTAAAATACTTTTAAAACTAAATTTATTTGATACTTTTTTAAAAAATGTATTATTATACAGACCTGATTTATTAGATTATTGGATTGACGCCCATAATTTCGTAATCCATAACTACAGACACCTCTTAAGATACGCCTAAATGAAAATATTGCGCACCACATGGAATCGAAAAAATGAAATATTTATTTTCCGGTAATGGTGAAATTTTCACCTAGAATTTA
>ERZ791879.178-NODE-178-length-66149-cov-8.469937_pt1 | contig 66149 bp, 65 predicted proteins | sample MGYA00510162_ERZ791879 | MGnify/ENA primary metagenome ERZ791879 (study PRJEB30046, sample SAMN00792113) | human gut metagenome | study: EMG produced TPA metagenomics assembly of the A metagenome-wide association study of gut microbiota in type 2... | reverse complement strand
ATAAATTCTAGGTGAAAATTTCACGGTTACTGGAAAATAAATATTTCATTTTTCGTTTCCACGTAACGAACAATTTAGTTATATTGCGATAGTAGATGAAGAATTTAAAAAACTGGAGGAGAAAAATGAAGAAAATAGCAGTAGTATTTAATGGTGGAACAATATCAATGAAGGTGGATGAGAGAATAAAGGCTGCTGTACCAAGTTTGACTGGAGAAGAGATAATGTCAATGGTTACAGGAATAGAGGAATTTGCAGATATAGAATCCTATAGCTTTTCAAGCCTTCCATCACCACATATGACTTTTAAAACTATGTTAGAATTAAGCAAATTTACTAAAGATTTATTAGATAGAAATGATATTGATGGAGTTGTAATAACTCATGGAACTGATACTTTAGAAGAAACTGCATATCTTTTAGATTTAACTATAAAAAGTGAAAAGCCAGTTGTAATTACTGGAGCTATGAGAAGTGGATCAGAATTAGGCTATGATGGACCATCAAACTTAGCAGCATCAATTTGTACTGCTATTTCAGATGATGCAAAGAAAAGAGGAGTGCTTGTTTGCTTTAATGGTGAATTGAATTCAGCATCAGAAGTAACAAAGGCAAACTCTATGGCGTTAAATGCCTTTAGAACACCTAATTTTGGACCTATTGGAATAGTTGATAATAATAAAGTAATGTTTTATAGAGAAACTAAAAGTACTGAAAAATATGATGTAGAAGAAATAAAGAGTGATGTTGCATTAATAAAATGTGTTGCAGATATGGATTCTTCGTTTATTGATTTTGTAATAGAGAAAGGTTATGGTGGAATAGTTATTGAAGCATTAGGCAGGGGAAATGTTCCTCCTAAAATGGTAGATGGCATAAAATCAGCCTTAAATAAAGGAATACCTGTAGTTGTAGTTTCTAGATGTTTTGAAGGAAGAGTTCATGAATCTTATGGCTATGAAGGTGGAGGGAAGATGCTTAAAGATTTAGGCGTGATTTTTGGAGATACTCTTCCTGGACAAAAAGCAAGAATAAAATTAGCTTTAGCAATAAATAGCACAATAGATAAAGAAGAAATTAAGAAACAATTTTAATAATACGAATATTACATAATATAATAATATGAATATACGGAAAATATTGACTTATGGAAAATTATGAGATATAATTTGACTATAAGATAACTCGTATTCTAATGATAAACAGGAATATTTATTATATACCCATTACGACGTGAAAATTATGACTATGAGTTCTAAAATGTAAAATAACTGTAAAGTGTTATCTTGATAGCACTTTGCAGTTTTTTTTTATTTTATTTTGAAGTTATTTAGGATAGACAAGGCTTAATTAGCCTTATCTTATTCTTAAACTTAAATATATAAATAAAAAGGGGGATTTTTAATGCAAACTTTAACTAAAAAAGAAAAGTTATTACCTATCTTTTCTAACAAAAATGTTGATATTAAAAAAGAAATGCTAGCAGGACTAACAACATTTTTGACAATGGCGTATATTATTGCAGTTAATCCAAGTATTTTATCAGCTTCAGGTATGCCTGCTGGACCATTAGTTACAGCAACATGTTTAGCTGCTGCAATAGCATGTATACTTATGGGGTTATTTGCTAATTTACCATTTGCATTAGCATCAGGAATGGGATTAAATGCTTATTTTGCTTATACTGTTGTAGGGCAAATGGGAATTTCGTGGAAGGTTGCTTTAACAGCTGTATTTGTTGAAGGTATTATATTTATAATTTTATCATTATTTAAAATTAGAGAAGCAGTTGTAAATGCTATTCCTAAAAATATGAAGTTAGCAGTAACAGGTGGTATTGGATTATTTATAGCATTTATTGGAATGGTTAATTCAGGATTAGTTGTTGCAAATGAATCAACAATGGTTTCATTAGGGGTATTTACGCCAAATGTAATAATAACAATTATAGGACTTATAATTATAACTGTTTTAGATAAAAAAGGAGTAAGGGGGCCTATTCTTTGGGGAATATTAATTTCAGCTATTATAGGATGGGGCTTTGCTTTAATTGATAATGAAGCAGCTGCAGCATTAGGAATTTATTTACCAACTGGTGTATTTAAGTTTGAAGGTATTGGAGAAATTGCAGGAAAAATTGATTTAGGATATGTATTTAGCGGTGAAAATATTAGAATGTTTATTACTGTAGTATTTACTTTCTTATTTGTAGACTTCTTTGATACAGTAGGAACTTTAGTTGGTGTTTGTTCTAAGGCTAAGATGTTAGATGAGGAAGGTAATGTGCCAAATGCCGGAAGAGCTCTTTTAGTGGATGCTATAGGAACTACAGCAGGAGCAGTATTAGGAGTATCTACAGTTACTACTTATGTTGAAAGTTCTACTGGTGTTGCTGCTGGGGGTAGAACAGGATTTACTTCTATTACAACAGGAGTATTGTTTTTAATTGCTATGTTTTTCTCACCAATATTTATAGCTATTCCTAGTTGTGCAACTGCACCTGCGTTAATTTATGTTGGTTATTTAATGCTTGGAGCTATTAAGGAGATAGATTTTGATAATATAACAGAAGGAGTACCAGCATTTCTAACAATTGCAGCTATGCCTTTAACTTATAGTATTGGTGATGGTTTAACTCTTGGAATATTATCATACGTTATAATTAATTTATTATATAATTTATTCACCAAAAAGGAAAATAAGATAAAAATTTCCTGGGTAATGTATATTTTAGCAGTAGTGTTTGTGTTAAAATTAATATTTTTGTAAAAATTGTTTATTAAAAAGGTTACATCAAAATGAAGTTGTGAATAACTGAATTGAAGTGAAGTGAAGAAGTAATAGTGAAGAGTTAATGAATAAATTCAGCTATGCTGAATTTAGAAAAATATATATTTTAAGAAGCTGCCACAGCAGTTTTAACCTTCACTATTCACTATTCACTCTTAACTCTTACATAATTAAATTGCTTCAAAACTTAGTTATGATATTTGCAGGTTTGTTTGATGGAACCTTTTTTTTATATATAAAAATAAATGTTAACAATTTGTAAACAAAATATTGACATAGAATCTAATAAGGTTATAAACTAGGATATAATAAAAGAAATTTATTTAATATATAAATTAGAATTAATAATCCATAGAAGGTAAGGAGAATAAATATGATAAGGAGCATGACTAGCTTTGGAAGAAGCAGCAGTGAAGAAGGCGAAAAAAGAGTTTTTACTGTTGAAATGAAAAGCGTAAATAGCAGATATTTAGATATAAATATTAGAATGCCTAAAACTTTAATTTCTTTAGAAGAAGAAATTAGAAAAATGATAAGTAATTCACTTAATAGAGGAAAAGTTGATGTATTTATTAATTTAAAGAATTACAATGATGGTAGTGGAATTCCAAAGGTTGATATTAACTTAGCTCAAGGATATTTAGAGTGCCTTAAGGAAATAGAAACAAAATTAGGTGTAAAGAATGATATTTCAGTAATGCAAATTGCAAGATTTCCAGAAGTTATTACTGTAGTTGAAGAAGAAGATAAAATTGAAGAAGTTTGGAAAGAACTTAAACCACTTATAAATGACTCTCTAGAAATGATGATTGGAATGAGAGAAGTTGAAGGTAATAAGTTAAAAGAAGATATTTTATCTAAAATTTCTGTTATAGAAGAATTAGTTTCAAAAGTTGAAGAATTTGCAGATACTATCCCAAAAGCCTTTAAAATGAAGCTTGAAGAAAGAGTAAAAGAGCTATTAGGAAATGTTGAGATAGATGAAAATAGAATTGCTATGGAAGTTTGCATGTTAGCAGATAAAGCAACTGTAGATGAAGAAATAATAAGACTTAGAAGTCACATCAACCAAGTTAGGGAAACCTTAAATTTAAATGATCCAATTGGTAGAAAACTTGATTTTATAGTTCAAGAAATGAATAGAGAAACTAATACTATTGGTTCAAAATCTAGTGATATCCAAATGACTAATATAGTTATTGATATAAAAAATATACTTGAGAAGATAAGAGAGCAAGTACAAAATATAGAATAATAGGAGGATAGTAATGGGAATAAAATTGATAAACATTGGTTTTGGTAATATAGTTTCAGCTAATAGACTTGTTGCAATAGTTAGCCCAGAATCAGCACCGATTAAAAGAATAATCCAAGAAGCCAGAGATAGAGGTATGCTTATTGATGCAACTTATGGAAGAAGAACAAGAGCTGTTATAATAACTGATAGTGATCATGTTATATTATCAGCAGTTCAACCAGAAACTGTTGCACATAGATTAGTAGCTAAAGATGAAACTGTAGATGAGGTTGATGAATAATGAAAAATAATAGAGGACTATTAATTGTAATTTCCGGTCCTTCAGGTGCAGGAAAGGGAACAATATGTAAAGCGCTTTTAGAAAAGCGTGATGACCTATTTATTTCTGTTTCTGCAACAACAAGAAGTCCAAGAGCTGGAGAAGTAGATGGTGTAAATTATCACTTCTTAACTAAAGAAGATTTTATTTCTAGAGTAGAAAGTAATGATTTCTTAGAGTATGCTGAAGTACATGGAAATATGTATGGAACTCCAAAGTTCAAAGTAGAAGAAATGTTAGCTGAAGGAAAGAATGTTATTTTAGAAATAGACATTCAAGGTGCCTTAAAAGTTAAAGAAAACTTCAGTGAAGGGGTATTTATATTTATATTACCTCCATCAATGGAAGAATTAAAACAAAGAATAATTAAAAGAGGCAGCGAAACAGAAGAATCATTAATGACAAGATTTAAAAATGCATATCAAGAAATAAATTATGTTTCTAAATATAATTATGCAGTAGTTAATGATGAAGTTGAGACGGCAGTTAATAAAATAGAAGGAATAATTGCCGCAGAAAAATGTAGAGTAGATAGAATAAAAGATACAATATTAGATTCTAAGGAGGGCTTAATTCATGAACAACTCTATGATTAATCCATCAGTGGTGGACTTATTAAAAAAGGTAGAAGATAGATATTCACTAGTTATAGTAACATCAAGAAGGGCAAGACAAATAATAGATGGGAATGAACCATTAACATCAAATCCTTCAAAGAAACCATTAACAATAGCAATTAATGAGGTTAATGAAGGATTAATTAGTTATCATAAAAATAATGAAGGAATAAAGTAATCATGAGTAAATGTGTTGTTATTGGCGTTACTGGAGGGATTGCAGTCTATAAGGCTTTGGATGTTATAAGTGCTTTAAGAAAAAAGGATATAGAAGTTCATGTTATCATGACTGAAAGTGCATCTAAGTTTGTAAACCCATTAACATTCCAATCTATTAGTCAAAATATGGTTGTTACTGATATGTTTGCAGAACCAAAGGCTTGGGAAATTCAACATATATCATTAGCTCAAAAAGCTGACTTAATGTTAATAGCTCCAGCAACAGCAAATATAATAGGAAAAGTTGCAAATGGCATAGCAGATGATATGTTATCTACAACTATAATGGCGGCAGCTAAGGCGAAAGTAATATTTGCACCAGCTATGAACACTAACATGTATCAAAATAGAATAGTTCAAGGAAACATAGAAAAGTTAAAAAGTTATGGATATGAATTTATTGAACCAGCTAGTGGAAGGTTAGCATGTGGAGATATTGGTATTGGAAAACTTGCAGATGTTAATACAATTGTAGAAAGAGTATTAACAGAGTTAAGTGATAAAGAGCAAGATTTAAAAGGTAAGAAGGTGCTTGTAAGCGCTGGACCAACTATTGCCCCTATTGATCCTGTAAGATATTTAACTAATAGATCAACAGGGAAAATGGGCTATGCTATAGCTGAAGAAGCTAGAGATAGAGGTGCAGAAGTTATTTTAGTTTCAGGACCTACAAATTTAAATCCACCAAAGAACGTAAGAATAATAAACATAAAAACTAATGAAGAAATGAAAAATGAAATTTTTAATAACTTTGAATGGGCAGATATAGTTATTAAATCAGCAGCTGTTGCTGATTATAAGCCTAAAGAATATAGCAAAGAAAAAATCAAAAAAGGTGAGGGTGATTTAAATATTTGCTTAACTAGAGATAATGATATATTAAAGTCTTTAGGAGATATAAAAACTCACCAAGTTTTAGTTGGATTTGCAGCAGAAAGTAATGATGTCTTAAAGAATGCAGAGAAAAAACTAAAAAACAAGAATTTAGATTTTATAGTTGCAAATGATATTACATCTTCTGATACTGGTTTTGGTAGTGAAGACAATAAAGTAGTTATTATTTCAAAAAATAATGAAAAGTTAGAGCTAGAAAAAATGAGTAAAAAAGAAGTTGCAAGTAATATATTTGACATGATTTTAGAAAAGCGCTAATTGCGCTTTTCTTTATATACAAGATTGTTAAGAAAATGTAATTATTCAATGAACTCTTATGAGTTTAAATTTAATTGTTAACTTTAAGTGTATAGCAATTAAGGTAGAGTGAGGGTGATAAATTGAATTTATATGCTGAAATAATATTAAATTCAGAAGCATTGGAAATTGATAGACCTTTTACATATAAGATTCCTGTAGAGCTTGAAGAAAAAGTTCAGGTAGGGCAAATAGTAAAAGTTCCATTTGGAATGGGCAATAAGACATCAGAAGGTTTTGTGCTTTCTATAAAGGGAGAAAATGAAGTTAACATAAGTTTTAAAGTTAAAAAAATTTCTGCAATAATAACAGATGAGCCTATTATAGATGAAGATGATATTAAGCTTATTAATTTTTTAAGAGAAAAGTACTTGTGTAAATATATTGATGCATTTAGATTGCTTATTCCTGTTGGAATTATGAAAGGTGCTAAAAGTAAAAGTAAAAAGGTAATAGTATTTAAAAGTGATGATTTAAGTTGTATAAAAAAACCTGAAGGATATATAGAAATTATTAACTTTTTAAAGGAGAATTCAGGTAAATATACAAAAAGTGAACTTATTAATGTTAACTCAATATCTCAATACAAATTAAATAAATTAATTGAAAAAGGATTATTAGTAGTAGAAGAAGAGACTGTTTTTAGGTATAATAATAGAACTTACAATATAGATTGTGAAAAAGAATTAACCTTTGAGCAAAAACATGTTCTTGATGAATATAATAATTCTGGCAATAATTTGTTTTTACTTAAAGGTGTTACTGGTTCAGGTAAAACAGAAGTATATATGAGAATGGTTGAAGAAGTTTTAGAAAAAAATCAATCAGCTATCGTTTTGGTTCCTGAAATATCATTAACTCCTCAAATGATTGAAAGATTTAAAGGGAGATTTGGAAGAGATGTTGCTTTGTTTCATAGCAAGTTATCTGATGGAGAAAGATTTGATGAGTGGTTTAGAGTAAAAGAAGGTAAGGCTAAACTTGTAGTAGGAGCAAGAAGTGCTATTTTTTTACCTGTAAAAAATTTAGGACTTATAATTATTGATGAGGAACATGAAAACACATATAAATCAGATCAAAATCCTAAATATCAGACTAAAGAGGTTGCAGAATTTTTAAGTGAGCAAAAAGGTTGTAGGGTGGTCTTAGGATCGGCTACACCAACTATAGAAACTTATTATAGAGCTTTGACAGGTGACTTAAAATTATTAGAATTAAATTCAAGAGTTGATGGTAAAGCTATGCCTCCTATGAAGGTTATTGATATGAGAAATGAATTAAGAAGTGGAAATATATCTTTATTTAGCAGAGAACTTTTTAGAGATATGCAAGAAAAACTTTCTAAAGGAGAGCAGATAATATTATTCTTAAATAGAAGAGGATTTTCTACTTTTGTATCATGTAGAAGTTGTGGATATGTATTTAAGTGTGAGGAATGTGATATTTCTATGACATATCATAGAAGTGGACTTCTTGTTTGTCATTATTGTGGAAAAACAAAAAGAGCTCCTCAAAAGTGTCCAAAATGTGATAGTAAATATGTTAAGTTTTTTGGTGCAGGAACTGAAAGAGTTGAGGAAGAGGTAAAAAAATATTTTAAGGATGCTAGAGTTTTAAGAATGGATGTTGATACAACAAGAGGTAAAGACTCTTATGAAAAGATTTATAACACATTCAAAGAGGGAAAAGCTGATATTCTTATAGGAACTCAAATGATTTCGAAAGGTCTTGATTTTAAAAATGTTACTCTTGTAGGTATATTAGCAGCGGATATGTCTATAAATATACCCGACTATAGAGCTGCAGAAAGAACTTTTCAGATAATTACTCAGGTTGCAGGAAGAGCAGGACGTGGAGAAAAGCAGGGTAAAGTAGTAATACAAACATATACTCCAGAACATTATAGTTTAGAATATGCTGTTAATTATGATTATGAAGGGTTTTATGAGAAAGAATTTACAGTTAGAGCATTAATGAAATATCCACCTTTTGGTAAGATATTATTAATAAATGGTATATCAAAAAAAGAGGATTTATTGAAGAACTTTATGCATAAAATATCTAATGTGATAAAACCATTAGTTGAAAAGGAAGTAGAGGTTGATATTTTAGGTCCAATACCATGTTTAGTAGCTAAAGTTAAAGAAAATTATAGATGGCAAATTGTGATAAAAGGTGAATTTGAATCAGAATTTGCTAAAAAAATTAAAGAACTACTTTATGATGAGAACAAGAACGTATATAATGATATACGAATAAGTATGGATATAAATCCAAATAATTTATTCTAGGAGGAAATAAAATGGCAATTAGAACTATTAGAACTATGGGAGACGATGTTTTAAGAAAGAAGTGTAAAGAGGTTACTGAGATAACTAAGAGAGAAATAACTCTTATTAATGATATGGTAGATACTATGTTTGAAGCAAATGGTGTTGGATTAGCTGCACCACAAGTTGGAATACTTAAGAGAATATTTGTTATAGATATTGATGATGAAAATGGAACAATGGTATTTATTAATCCAGAAATTTTAGAAACTAGTGGAACTCAATGTGGCGAAGAGGGCTGCTTAAGTGTACCTGGAGAATTTAGTGAAGTAGAAAGACCAAATTACGTAAAGGTTAAAGCGCTAAATGAAAAGGGTGAAGAGTTTATTTTAGAGGGAGAAGGATTATTAGCAAGAGCTATATTACATGAAAATGATCATTTAGATGGTGTTTTATATGTAGATCTTGTAAAGTAGGAGGTATTTATAAATGAAAATTGTATTTATGGGAACTCCTGATTTTGCTGTTCCATCATTAGAAGCTTTAATAGAGAAGTATGGAGTAGAGGCTGTTTTTACACAGCCTGATAGACCTAAAGGAAGAGGTAAAAAAATGGCCTTTTCAGCAGTGAAGGAAGTAGCTGTAAAGCATGATATAAAAGTATTTCAGCCAGAAAAATTAAAGGATGATAGAGAGGCTATAGAATATCTAAAGGATATTAGACCAGATTTTATAATAGTAGTTGCCTTTGGGCAAATATTAACTAAAGAGGTTTTAGATATTCCTAAGTATGGTTGCATAAATTTACATGCATCTTTACTTCCAATGTATAGAGGAGCAGCTCCGCTTAATTGGGTTGTAATTAATGGAGAGAAAAAATCAGGTAATACAACTATGCTTATGGATGTTGGATTAGATACTGGTGATATGTTATTAAAAGATGAGGTAGAAATAACCGAAAACATGACAGCTGGAGAGTTGCATGATATATTAATGGTTAGAGGAGGAAATCTTTTAATAGAAACAATTGAAGGTGTTGCTAATGGTACTGTAAAAGGTATAAAGCAAGAAGGTGAAACTTGTTATGCAAAAATGCTTTCTAAAAATACTGGTAAAATATCTTGGGATAAGAGTGCTAGAGAAATACATAATTTAATTAGAGGTCTTAACCCGTGGCCAATTGCACATACTACATATAAAGATGATAATATGAAGATATATGAATCTGAGGTTTTAAATGAAAATAGTAATAAGGAACCTGGAACTATATTAAGTGTTAACAAAACTGGTATGAAAGTTAGTTGTAAGGATGGTATTTTGCTTGTTAAAAAAGTTCAATTCCCTAATGGAAAGCCATTAACTATTGAACAATATATAAATGGTAAAGATATTGAGGTTGGTTGTAAATTGGTATAATATGAAAGGGGAAATTTTATGATTTATCCAGGATTTTATTTTGACAGAACTATGATTTTGTTACTACCTGCAATAATAATTGCATTTTGGGCACAATCAAAGGTAAGTGGCACATATAAAAAATATAGGACTGTAAGGACTATGAATGGATACACAGGCGAAAATGTTGCACGAATGATGCTTGATGCAGCAGGACTTTATGATGTGCCTGTAGTTGAAATAAGAGGAGAACTAACAGATCACTATGATCCAACAAGTAGAGTTGTAAGATTGTCTAGTGATATATATCATGGAGCAAGTATAGCATCGGCAGGTATAGCAGCTCATGAAGTTGGGCATGCAATACAGCATAAAGAAGCATATAAACCTTTAGTATTAAGAACATCAATAGCTACGGCTGTTAATTTTAGCAGTCAGGCATCAATTATTATATTTATGATAGGTTTACTTTTTAGTATTCCACTACTAACAAATATCGGAATTATATTTTTTACGGTAGCAGTAATTTATCAATTAATAACATTACCAGTAGAATTCAATGCTTCAAGAAGAGCGTTAAATATATTAGAAAGTAGAAATATATTATATGGTAATGAAGTTAGTGGAGCAAAAAGTGTATTAAGTGCGGCAGCAATGACATATGTAGCAGCTGCATTAATGTCAATTTCACAATTAGTAAGATTAATTGCAATTAGCAATAGAAATAATGATTAAGAGGTAACGTATGAATAGTAGAGAAGTAGCATTAAACATAATTAACAGAGTTTTAATTGAAGGAGCATATTCTAATTTAGTTTTATCTAATGAATTAAATGAAGCTGATTTAAATGAAAAGGATAGAGCTTTAGTAACAGAACTTGTTTATGGAACTATAAGAAGAAAGAAAACATTAGATATGATAATCTCTAATTATATTAAAGATATATCTTTAATGGATGAAAGAGTATTAAACATATTAAGAATGGCTATATATCAAATGCACTTTTTAGATAAGGTTCCAGAGTTTGCAGCTTGTAATGAGGCGGTTGAGTTAGCAAAGCAAATTTCAGTTCAAGATTCAAAATTAGTTAATGGAATATTAAGAAGTTACACTAAAAATCCTGATGATATGGATGTAAAAGATAAAATTGATAGATTAGTATATCAATATTCTTATGAGCCATGGTTTATAAGAATGATATATAAACAATATGGTGAAGAAAATGGAAGAAAGATTTTATCAGGGTTAAATGCAACACCTAAGGTAACTGTTAGAGTTAATGCAAGTAAAGGTGAATATGATGAAGTTTTTGAAAGACTTGAAGAAATGGGATATGATGTAGAAGAAGGATATGCTTGTCCTGAAGCTATAATAATAAAGGGTGGAAGCTCTATAGAAAATAATGAGTTATTTAGAGAAGGATTAATCACAGTTCAAGATGAAAGTGCGATGCTTGTATCACCTCTTTTAGATTTAAATGCTGGAGATGTTGCATTAGATCTTTGTGCTGCACCTGGAGGAAAAACAACTCACATAGCTGAATTATTAGAAAATGAAGGAAAAGTATACTCTTTCGATTTACATGAAAATAAGTTATCATTAATTAATGAAAACTTAGAAAGATTAGGATTAAATAACGTAGAAGTAGAAGCTATGGATGCAACAAAATTAAATCCTAAATATGTAGCATGTGCTGACAAAGTATTGATAGACGTACCTTGTTCAGGACTTGGTATAATAAGAAAGAAGCCAGAGATTAAGTGGAATAAATCAAGAAAATCACTTAAAGATTTAGTACCGACACAAAGAGCAATAATGGAAAATGCTTGGGCATATTTAAAGAATGGTGGGACTATGATTTATTCAACTTGTACATTAAATACTGAAGAAAATCAAGATAATGTAGAATGGTTCTTAAATAAATACAAAGATGCAAAAGTAGAAAAGATATTCTTAGGAAATATGGATAATTTCATTTACAATAATGATGGTTCTTTAACAATATTACCAAATGAATATATGGATGGATTCTATATTGCTAAGATTTCTAAAAAGTAGTAGGTGAACAAATGTATAATATTTTAGATTTTACATTAGAAGAATTACAGAGTTGGATGAAGGAAAATGGTGAAAGTGCTTTTAGAGCAAAACAAGTTTTTTCTTGGATTTATAAAGATGTATGGAATTTTGATGATATGAAGAACATACCTGGTGCTTTAAAAGAAAAGTTAAAGGAAAATTTCAATATTGAAATTCCTAAAATTGTAGAAGTATATGAATCTAATGTAGATGATACTAAAAAAATGTTATTATCAATGAAAGATAATAATTTAATAGAATGTGTTCTCATGAAATATAAACATGGAAATTCAATTTGTGTATCTACTCAAGTGGGTTGTAGGATGGGGTGCAAATTTTGCGCCTCTACAATCGGAGGTAGAATAAGAGATTTAAGTGCAGGTGAAATACTTTCAGAAATAATGGTAGCACAAAAGTTCTTAGGAGAAAGAATTTCAAATGTTGTTTTAATGGGAAGTGGAGAACCGTTAGATAACTATGATAATGTAGTTAAATTCTTAAATTTAGCAAATGCTGAATATGGATTAAATATAGGGCAAAGACATATAACATTGTCTACTTGTGGGATAGTGCCTAAAATAAAAGAGTTAGCAGATTTGAATTTAAGTATTACATTAGCAATTTCATTACATGCATTTAGTGATGAAAAAAGAAAAACAATAATGCCTATAGCTAATAAATATAGTATTAATGAAATATTAGAAGCTTGTAGATACTATATGGATAAAACAGGGCGTAGAATTACATATGAATATTCATTAGTATCTGGAGTTAATGATGGAAAAGAAGATGCTAAATCTTTAGCAAAACTATTAAAAAATATGAGCTGTCATGTTAATTTAATTCCAGTTAATGAAATCAAAGAAAATGAATTAAAAAGGCCTTCGAGAAAGACTATAGAAGCATTTGAAGAAATATTAAAATCACAAGGTATTGAAGTTACTGTTAGAAGAGAAATGGGAACAGATATTAATGCTGCTTGTGGGCAATTAAGAAGAAGTTATCTAGACACTCAAAAATAAAGGGGAGAAAAGAAATGGTGGGTATAAAAAGTGATGTAGGTATAGTTAGAAATTTAAATGAGGATTATGCTGGGTACATTGAAGAAGAAAGCTATAAGTTATATGTTGTAGCTGATGGTATGGGAGGTCATAATGCTGGAGAAGTAGCTAGCGAAATGGCTGTAAATGCTGTTGAAGCATATGTTAAAGAAAATTATAAAAATGATGGTAGTAATGTGCTTGAAAATGCCGTACTTTTTGCAAATGAAAAAATATATGATAAAGCAAGATGTGGCTTGGAGTACAAAGGTATGGGAACTACTTTAGTTGCTGCATTAGTATATGGGGATAATGTCCTTATTGCTAATGTTGGAGATAGTAGTTGTTTTGGTATTACTGGTAATGATATTATTAAAATTACAAAAGATCATTCTTTGGTCCAGGAGCTTATAGACTCGGGGAGTATAACTGAAGAAGAGGGAAGAAATCATCCTAAAAAAAATGTTATTACTAGAGCATTAGGAACAAATAATGTTGTTAAGGTCGATATATTTAAGATTGATATGAATACTTATGATAAATATTTGTTGTGTACAGATGGATTATCTAATGAGGTTTTAAAAGAAGAAATATTAAGGGAAATAAATGATATTAATGACTACAATACTGCCTGTGACAAGTTAGTTTTATTAGCAAAGAATCGAGGGGGAAGAGATAATATTACGGTCTTGCTATTTGGAGGAGAGGTGTAGAAATGATCGGTGAAGTATTAGGGAATAGATATGAACTGATAGAAAAAATAGGAGAAGGTGGAATGGCTATAGTCTATAAAGCTAGAGATAATAAGTTAAGTAGACTAGTAGCTGTGAAAATTCTAAAAAGAGAATTCGCCAATAATAAAGATATTTCAGATAAATTTAAAAAAGAAGCAACAGCTGTAGCAAATTTTTCAGATGCAAATATAGTTAACGTATTAGATGTTGGGCACGAGGAAGAAGGAAATATAGATTATTTTGTTATGGAATATGTTGATGGTAAAACATTGAAAGAGCTAATAGTTGAAAATGGAAAGTTAAATTATACAGTTGCTATTAGCATAGCAATTCAAATAGCAAAAGCTTTAGAATGTGCTCATAGAAATAATATTATTCATAGAGATGTAAAGCCACAAAATATATTAGTTACTGAAAATGGATTAGTAAAGGTTACTGATTTTGGTATAGCTAAAAGTTCCACTTCAGCAACGATAACTAATACAACAACAATAATGGGGTCTGCACATTATCTATCACCAGAGCAAGCTAAAGGTACATTTATTGATTTAAGATCAGATATTTATTCGTTAGGAATAGTTCTATATGAAATGGTAACAGGAATACTTCCTTTTGATGGTGAATCTCCGGTTACAATTGCTTTAAAGCATATTCAGTCAGAACCAATTGAACCTAAAAAGCATAATCCTTCTATACCAGATAGTCTAAATAATTTAATAATGAAGTCTATAAGTAAAGAAAGTATAAATAGATATCAAAATTGTAGAGAATTAATAAATGATTTACAAAAGATAAAGGAAAATCCTAATACGCCTATTGGTGCTAGAGTTAATTATGATGATGGTAGAACTATAGTAATGGAGCCTATTAGAACTGAAAATATTGTAAGTAAAGATGCAGGTGTAACATCTAATAAAAAAGTGTATTCTAAATCAGATTTTGAAAATGATTATGAAGAAGAAGAAGATGATGATGATTTCTTTGAATCAAAAAATAATTCAAAGAAAAGTAAGCGTAACAATAAAACAATGATAATTGTTGGAGTTATAGTTATTGTAATTGCATTATTGGGTGGAATAGCATTTGGTTCAGGATTATTCACTGGAGGTGGAGCAAGTAGTAAAAGTGTTACAGTTCCTAATATAGTTGGTATGACTGTTGATAATGCTAAAAAAGAATTAGAAAAGTTAGGCTTAAATATTAAGGTTTCAGAAACTGTTGAAAGTGATGAAGAAGAAAATACTATATTAGAAATGAATCCTACAGCTAATATGCAAGCTAAAAAAGGAGATACTATAGAAGTTAAAGTTTCTGGTGGTGTAGCTAAAGTAAAAGTTCCTGATTTAAGAGATTATGAAATAAATTATATAAAGGACTTATTAACTCAAAAAGGTTTAGAGTGGAATATTAGTGAACAATATAGTGAAAATATTAAATCTGGATATTTAATAAATCAATATCCGGAAAGAGATACAGAAGTTCCAAAGGGAACAACAATAGAGCTTACTATAAGTAAGGGACCAGAAGTTAAGCTTGTATCAGTATCTAATTATTTAGGGCAAAATGTAGATGCTGCAAAGAGTGATTTAGAAGCCTTGGGATTAACAGTTATACTTCAAGAGCAAAAAACTGATAATGAATCAGAAGAGGGAGTTGTATTAAGTCAATCTATTGAAAGTGGTACTAAAATTTCTGTTGGTGCAAAAATTACTTTAACCTATGGAAAATATACAGCACCTAGTAGTATAGATGTTAGTCAGTATTTAAGTGTTGGCATGTCGTTAGTAGATGCTATTAATTCTTTAAATACAGCAGGAATATCATACTCTATATCTGGTGGAACTCCTCCGGAAAAAGATATGAACTTATATACTGTAAAAGGATTTACAAATAAGATAAAACAAGGTGAAACTGTTAAAATTCAAGTTGAAAAAACTCAAGTTACTGAGCCAACTGAGCCAAGTGAAGATGATACAACAACTACAGATCCAGAAGGTGGAGAATCTACAAATGTAAATGCAGATGGAGATTTAGGAACTGATAAACCAAAAAACTAAAAAATAAGATTGCTTAATTTTAAGCAATCTTATTTTTTTTGGAGTTTCTAAAAGAAAATATTGCATTTATTTTGAAATAGTGTTTATTATAAATATGAAGAGTAAAAAGTTTGGAGGTACTATGAAAGGAAAAATAATCAAAGGAATTGGTGGTTTTTATTATGTAAAAACTACTGATGGATTAATTGAATGTAAAGCAAGAGGGAAGTTTAGACATAAGGATATGAAACCTCTTGTTGGAGATGATGTAGAGATATTAATAGATAATGGTAAAGGAGTTATTTGTGAGATTCATGAAAGAACGTCTGAACTTATTAGACCTACAGTAGCTAATGTAACACAAGCATTTGTTGTTTTTGCTATAAAGAATCCAGATATTAATTATGATCTACTAAATAGGTTTTTAGTATTATGTGAACACAATAATATTAAAGCAATAGTGTGTTTAAACAAGGTTGATTTAGTATCGGATGAAGAAAAAGAATTTGTTAAAAGTAAAATAAATGCTATTGGATATGAAGTGTTATTTATTAATGCTAAAAAAGGATTAGGTGTAGAATCATTAAAAGAGAAATTAGATGGTAATGTAACAGTTTTATGTGGACCATCAGGAGCAGGAAAATCAACACTGATTAATACACTAACAGAAAAATATCATATGGAAACAGGGGAAGTTTCTGATAAAATAGGAAGAGGTAGACATACTACTAGACATAGTGAACTTATTGATGTAGAAGATGGATACATAGTTGATACTCCGGGGTTTTCAACATTAGAAGTAACTTTTATTGAAAAGGATGATTTGAAATATTGTTTCCCAGAGTTTGAAGAATATAATAATCAATGTAAATTTAGAGGTTGCTTACATTATAAAGAGCCTAGCTGTGCTGTGAAAAATGCAGTTGAAGCAGGGGAAATTAATAAATATAGATATGAATTTTATATAAGAACTTTAGAAGAAATAAATAATGGGAGGAAGTATTAATGGTTAAAATAGCACCGTCTATATTATCAGCAGATTTTTCAAAGTTAGGAGAGGAGGTAGTGAAATTACATGATGCAGGGGCAGATTTTATTCATATAGATGTTATGGATGGAGAATTTGTACCTAATATTACATTTGGAATGCCGGTAATAAAAGCTATAAGAGGGAAAACAGATAAAGTATTTGATGTACATTTAATGATAAATAATCCTCAAAGATATATTGATGAATTTATAGCGGCAGGAGCAGATATAATAACTTTACATTATGAATCAGAAAAGCACTTAGATAGAGCTATACAATATATTAAATCAAAGGGTGTTAAGGCTGCAGTTGCATTAAACCCAGCTACACCAACAATTGTTTTAAAAGATATAATTGCAAGTTTAGATATGGTTTTAATAATGTCTGTTAATCCGGGATTTGGGGGACAAAAATTTATTCCATATTCATTAGATAAGATTAAAGAAGTTAAGGAAATGGCAATAAAGGCTAATAATCCTAATATTTTAATCCAGGTTGATGGTGGAATAGATAAAAATAATGTTAAGGATGTTATTGAAGCTGGTGCTAATGTTATAGTAGCGGGATCTGCTGTTTTTGGTGATGGAAATATAGCAGAAAATATAAAAGCTTTAAGAGGATAACCATGAATTGTTTAATAGTAGCTGGAGGAGTTAAACCTAAGGATGAAATTATTAATTATTATTCAGAGCAATGTGAATTAATAATAGGAGTAGATAAAGGGTGTAACTATCTTTTTGAGGCTAAAGTAAAACCACATTATATTGTAGGAGATTTTGATTCTTCTAATTTAGATGTTATAGATGAAATAGTTAGACAAGGTGCGGTTAAATATCAGTATCAATGTGAGAAGAATTTTACTGATTCTGAAGAGGCTTTTGAATTAGGAATTTCTAAAAATGCAAAAAGAATTATTTTTTTAGGAGCTACAGGACAAAGATTTGACCATACATTAGGTAACTTAGGTCTATTATTAAAAGCTTTAAAATCAGGTGTATTATCAGAAATAGTTGATGATAGAAATAAGATGTTTTTAATTAATGAAAATACTGTTATTAAAAGAGATAAGGAATATAAGTATGTATCCTTTTTAGCATATAATAGTAAGGTAGAAGAATTTAGTATAAAAGGTGCTAAATATAATTTAGATAAATATACTTTAGAAATTGGAGATTCTAGAACTGTATCTAATGAGTTTATAACTGATGAAATAAGATTAGAACTTTCTAATGGAACCATTTTAGTAGTATATTCAAAGGATTAAAATAAAAAATAAAAAAAATTTTAAAAAAATAATCACCACTTAGCAGTTACTTGCATAATATGTATAGTAAGGAGTGGTGTTTTTATTTTAAATAAAACAGTAGACCTAAAATTATTTAGAGAACAGAAAAGGAATGGGGGGATTAGTTTTGAAAATTGTTGCTATTAAATTACCAAAATTCTTATCATCTATAATTAAATTTTTTACTAGGAAAAAATAAGTACATAGGAGAAAAATAGCATAAGCTATTAAGGATAGTATGCCTTTTATTTATACATTATTAAATTTTTAATAATAAAAAAAGCAATTGAATTAATCAATTGCTTTTTCTATTTGAACTTATATTGCTCTTTCAACCTTACCAGATCTAAGGCATCTTGTACAAACGTGAACAGTTTTTGGCGTTCCGTTAACTAAAGCCTTTACTCTCTTTATGTTAGGAGCCCAAGTTCTCTTAGATTGACGATGTGAGTGTGAGTATTGAGTTCCAGATACTACACCTTTATTACAAACTTCGCATCTTCTTGCCACTTGAAAACACCTCCTTATGTTTGAAGATAATTTCTCTTCAATAGGACAAAATAGATTTTAACATAGTTCATATAAAAAATGCAAGGCTATTTCGAAAAAATATTTAAAAAAATTATAATATCTTATTAAATAGCTAATGAATAGGATAAATTTACTTGAATTAATATAGTAACTAATATACAATAATCTATATGGAAAGATAAAAAGGAGGATTTTCTATGGTAGGATATTCAAATGACCTTGGAAGTATACATTACTCTGAAGAAGTATTAGGAAAGATGGTAGGATTATCAACAATGGAATGTTATGGTGTTGTTGGTATGGTTTCTAAAAATGCTACTGAAGGCCTATGGGAGTTAATGAGAATTGAGAATTTAAGTAAGGGTGTTAAATTAAAATTTAATGATGAAGATAAATTAATAATAGAATTATCAATAATGGTTGAATACGGAACTAAAATTTCTGTAATAGCTAATAATATAATTCAAAAGGTGCGTTATAGTGTTGAAAATTATACTGGACTAAAGGTTGCTTCAGTTACAGTTAATGTTCAAGCGGTAAGAGTCTAGGAGGTAACAGGATGAGATATGACAGAATAAACGGCCATGATTTTTACAATATGGTTGTTAATGCTAGCAATAGATTATTGGAGGAAAGTGATTTCGTTAACGCGTTAAATGTTTTTCCTGTGCCAGATGGAGACACAGGAACTAATATGTCTATGACTTTTAAGGCTGCTGTAAAAGAAATAGAAAATTTAAACTCAGAATCAATTGGAGAAACTTCAAAGAAATTAGCAAAAGGTGCTTTAATGGGAGCAAGAGGTAACTCAGGTGTTATCTTATCTCAAATACTTAGAGGTATTTCTAAAGGATTAGAAGGAAAAACAAGTGTTGATAGTGTAGAATTTGCTAATGCTTTTGTAGAAGGAAGCAAAGCAGCTTACAAAGCGGTAATGAAACCAACAGAAGGTACTATACTTTCAGTTATCAGAGCTGCTTCAGAAGCTGCTGTAAAAAGCAATAAAACTGATATAGTAGAACTATTAAGTGAAATAGTAGTTGAAGCAAAGGTAATGTTAGATAAAACTCCAGATCTTTTACCAGCACTTAAAAAGGCTAAGGTTGTAGATTCAGGTGGTATGGGATTATATATCATATTACAAGGAATGTATGATGCATTAAAAGATGGAATAAAAGCAGAGATAAAAGATATATCTGCTAAAGGTTCAGCAGGAGCAAGTGCTCAAGCTATAGAAGATATAGATATTAAATTTGGATACTGTACAGAGTTTATAATATTAGGAGATGCATCTAAAGCTAAAGCATTCCAAGATGAAATCGAGCCTCTTGGTGACTCTATGATTGTTGTTGGGTATGATGATGTAATAAAAGTACATATTCATACTAATGATCCAGGATTAGTATTATCTAAAGCAGTAGCTGTAGGTGAATTATCTAAAATTAAAATAGATAATATGAGAGAAGAACATAGAGAAGTTCTAATGTCAAAAGAAGAGTATGCTAAGACTAATTCTGAAGAAGTTGAAACTGAAGTAGTTATGGAAAAGAAGAAATATGCATTTATTTCAGTAGCAATGGGAGAAGGAATAACTCATGTTCTTAAAGATTTAGGTGTTGACTATGTAATTGAAGGTGGTCAAACAATGAATCCATCAACTCAAGATATGATGGAATGTATATCTAAATTAAATGCGGATCACATATTCATTTTACCTAATAATAAGAATATAATTATGGCAGCTACGCAAGCAGCTGAAATATCTGATAAAGATGTTAGAGTTATACCAACTAAGAGTATTCCACAAGGTATTACTTGTATAACTATGTTTAATGCAGAACATGAAGTTGATGAAAATGAAGCTGCTTTAATGGAAGCATTAGAACTTGTTAAGACAGGCTCTGTAACTTATGCAGTTAGAGATACTGAAATGGATGGAATAGAAATTAAGGAAGGTAATATGCTTGGACTTATTGAAGGAAAAATCAATAAGGTTGGAGAAGATTACTTCGAAGTAGCAGAAGAAGTTTTAGAATCTATGATCGATGAAGATAGTGAACTTATAACTATATTCTATGGTAAAGATGTAGATGAAAGTAAAATAGAAGAATTTACAGAAAAATTAGAAGAAAAGTATGAAGACTGTGATGTTCAATTCTACAAAGGAGATCAACCTTTATACTACTTTATAATGGCTGTAGAATAATTGTTTTTAAGAGCACAAGAAAGTTAATTTCTTGTGCTTTATTTTTTAGAGGTAATATTATAAAATTATATTTATTATTTAAAGATTAGGAGAAGTAACATGGATATATCACAAGATGTAAAATATCTAAAGGGTGTTGGACCAAAATTATTAGAAAAGTTAAATAGATGTGGAATATTTACTGTTTTAGATTTACTTTTATATTTTCCAAGAGATTATGAATTTTTAAGAAGTAATATTCCTTTTAATGAAATAGATGAAGAGGATAAGCAGGTATTAACTTGCGTATGTGTTGGTATAGATAGAGATGTTAGAACTAAAACAGGAAAAACATTAACTACTATAAGATTTAATTATTTAGGAAATTTAGTACTAGGTAAATGGTTTAATCAAGGTTTTATAAAAAATGCATTTAAAGTTGGGCAAAGTTATGACTTAATGGGGAAATTTAAAAGAGTTACAAATAGACTTGAGGTTATTAATCCTATAATAGGAGTTAAACTAGCTAAGGAAAATGAAATAGTTCCTAAATATAGTTTAAAAGGAGATTTAACAGATAAAATATTAATAAAACTTATAGGGAATTGTTTGGAGCAAATAACTATAAAGGATAATTTACCGAAATACTTATTAGAAAAATATAAAATGACTAACTTAGATTTTGCTATAAAAAATATTCATTTTCCAACAGGGAGAAGAGAACTTGAATTAGCTATAAATAGATTAAAGTTTCAAGAGTTATTTACATACTCTATGAAATTATTAATGCTTAAAAAGAATCTAAGAACTAAGAATGGAATAGAGTTTAGATTAGTAGAAGAATTAAAAGATTTAAAGGCTGCATTGCCCTATAGTTTAACAGATGCACAAACAAGAGTGGTAAGAGAAATCTTAAGAGATCAAAAAAGTCCATGGCCAATGAACAGGTTAGTTCAAGGTGACGTTGGAAGTGGAAAAACTGTAGTTGCGCTAATTGCTATGTTTAATGTTATTAAAAATGGATATCAAGCAACTTTAATGGTTCCTACTGAAATATTAGCAAATCAACACTATTTAGAGGCTAAGAAATTGCTAGAGCCTTTTAATATACATATTGAGTTATTAACAGGAAGTACATCTTTAAAGGAGAAGAGACGTATAAAAGAGCTTATTACTACAGAGGAACCTGTAATAGTAATAGGAACTCATGCTTTAATCCAAGAAGATGTAGATTTTAAGAATTTAGGATTAGTTATTACTGATGAGCAGCATAGGTTTGGAGTAGAACAAAGAAGTAGACTTATAAATAAAGGAAGACGTCCAGATGTTATGGTAATGACAGCAACTCCAATTCCAAGAACTTTAGCATTATATGTATATTCGGATTTAGATATATCAGCTATAGATCAATTACCTCCAGGAAGAAAACCTGTTGATACAAGATTTTTTAATGAAAGTGAAAGATTTTCCGCTTATGATTTAGCTTTAGAAGAGATAGATAAAGGACGTCAAGTTTATATAGTATGTCCACTTATTGAAGAAGATGAGGATATGAAGCTAAATTCTGTTGAAAAGTTATATAATGAATTAAGTGATGGTGTATTTAGAGGGATACCTATAGAAATTTTACATGGAAAAATGAAACCTAAGGAAAAGGATGAAATTATAAATAGATTTAAAAACAATGAAACAAAGGCTATAATTTCAACTACTGTAATAGAAGTTGGAGTTAATGTTCCTAATGCATCTGTTATGATAATTGAAAATGCAGAAAGGTTTGGTTTAGCACAATTACATCAGTTAAGAGGAAGAGTTGGAAGGGGAAGTTATGAATCTTACTGTATATTAATTGCGAAAGCAAAAACTGAAAATACTAAAAAAAGAATGGAAATTATGACTAGTTCAACTGATGGATTTTATATATCTGAAGAAGATTTAAAGTTAAGAGGATCAGGAGAAATGTTCGGAAGAAGGCAAAGTGGAGATGAAGAATTCATTTTAGCAAATATATATGATGATATGAACATATTAAGATGTGCTAAAAGTGAAGCAAAAATATTGTTAGATTCAGATGAAGAAGAAAAAGTTAAGTTTTGTAATGAGGTGAAAAATTCCTTAGAACGCTGGAGTAAATATATTTGTTTTAATTAAGGGAGTTTTATAAGTGAATTTCTAAATTTTGTATTGGTTAAATAAATTTGCTTATATGAATTAAGAGAAGAGCGAATTTCAACTATAAAAATAATAAAAAAATTGTTAATAAATTAATTATATGTTAGAATTATAATGTTAATGACAAAGGAGGAAATTAAATGAGGATTATAGCAGGAAAAGCAAGAGGACGTAAGTTAATACCTCCAGCAACTATGGAAACTAGACCTACTTTAGATAGAGTTAAAGAAGCTATGTTTAGTACAATACAAAATTATTTATTAGATGCAGTAGTAATTGATGTATTTGCTGGAACAGGTAGTCTGGGATTAGAAGCAGCAAGTAGAGGAGCTAAGGAAGTATATTTAGTTGATAAGAGTGCTGTAACTTTTCCTTTATTAAAAGAAAATATAAAAAACTTGAAATTTGAAGATTTTTGTTTTCCTTTAAATATGGATTCATATGAAGTTCTTAGAAATTTAGCTAAGAAAGGTAAGGTTATGGATGTTATTTTTATAGATCCACCTTATTGTAAAGAAATGATTCCAGAAGCAATTAAAATTGTTAAGGAAAATAATATGTTAGCCGAAGATGGTATAATAGTAACTAAGATAGATTCAATAGAAGAAATTTATGAGGGATATGAAGATATAAAGCTATTTAAAAGTAAAAAATATGGTAACACAACTGTTTGTTACTATAAATATATAGGAGAATAACTTAGGGAGAAAATTATGAGAGTTGCAATTTATCCAGGTAGCTTTGATCCTGTAACTAATGGACATTTAGATATCATTAAAAGAGGGTCAAAGGTTTTTGATAAGCTTATAGTTGGTGTTTTAGTCAATATTGATAAGGTAGGATTATTTTCTATTGAAGAGAGAGTAGAGCTTATAAAGAGAGTGACATCCCATTTAGAAAATGTTGAGGTTGTTAGTTTTAATGGGCTTTTAGTAGATTTGGCTAAAAAAAATAATGCAAGAGTAATATTAAAAGGATTAAGAGCTGTATCAGACTTTGAGTATGAATTTCAAATGGCATTAATGAATTCACAATTGGACGCAGAAGTTGAGACGCTATTTATGACTACATCAGCAGCTAATTCTTTTTTAAGTTCTTCATCAGTAAAGCAAGTTGCTAAATTTGGAGGAGATATTAAAGGATTAGTTCCCGATGAAATAATTGATGATGTTATTAAAAAGATTAAGGGATAAAACCTAGGGGGGATATTTTGGAAAAGGTAGAATTGAATGTTATTGAATTGTTAGAGTATCTGCAAGATATGGTGGAAAGTTCACCTAAAATGCCTATTACAGGGAAGACAATTATTGATAAGAAAGAATTTAATGAAGTTATAGATCAAATAATTAATTATTTGCCAGATCAGTTTAAAAAAGCTCAATGGGTTGTTAATGAAAAGGATAGAATTCTTAAAGAAGCTCAAAGGGAATTTGATAATGTTAAAAAAGAAACAGTTGAAATAATGAAGCAAAATGTTGAAACTCATGATCTTGTTAGAGAAGCTAAAATGAGAGCAAGTGAAATAATAGCTCTAGCACAAAGAGATGCTAAAGCTATTAGAATAGGTTCTAGAGAATACTCAAATGAGATTTTAATGCAGTTAGATGTTGAAATAGAAAAACAAAAAGCTCAATTAATTAAATCCATGCAAGAATCTTTTGAAAAAGTAGCAAAAGAAATAGATGATAATTTAACGCAAACAGGAACAATAATTAAAGAAAATATAGCTGAATTAAGAACGATGTAATTTTTTAAAGAGTGAAATTATTAAAGTTCCTATTAGTAAAAGTGATAGAGATAATGAAATTATTATTGAAATATTGTAATTATCAATAGTAGTAGTGGATGTATAAGCTGTATATTGTAGTGAGAAAATACTGCTTATGATAAAAGTTATACTGAAACTTATTACCCCTTGGATAAACTTTATAAAGCTATATTTTGCTATGGAAATATCATATTTATAGACAAATGAACTTATTTGAGCTATTACTGATAAACCAGAAAAAGAACAAATAAAGCTTATTATAGCTAATTTAAATGGAAGTGTTAGAGGTAAAGTGGTTATAAGTTTACAACCATTAGTAAATTCAACACTACCCAAGAATAGTCCATAAATTGAATATTTAGGAAGGTTTAAAAATTCTTCTATATTATAAAAAACAATGCTTATATAAGTATTGTTTTTTATTATACTTATAATTATAGAAAATAAAACTACAAAGGCACCTACTTGTAAAGTGGTGTTAATTCCATTATCCAAAGCTGATTTTAAAGCGGAACCAAAGTTCATATTGCTGTTATTTTTAGGTAATTCTTTCATAACTGATGAAGTTTTAGTATGATTCATTGTTAAAATACCTACAATGATTGAAGACAAATAATTACCAATAAGTAAAATAAAACCTAATTTTATATCACCTAACATTGTAGCTCCAATTGATCCTATTATAAACATAGGGCTAGCGTTACTAGCTATATTTAAAAGTCTTTCAAATTCTTTTCTGTCTATGTATCCTAGGGAATAAAGATCACAACAATATTTACAGCCAAGAGGATAACCGCTTAAAAAGCTAGCAACTATAGGAAATGAAGAGGATTTTGAAAGCTTAAGAGGTTTACAAAGAATTGGACCTAATATTTTTGAATATAAGCCAACTCCATCGTATGAAATTAAAAGGTTACATATTACCGAAAATGGAAAAATTGTTGGAATAATTGTTTTTACAACTAGGTTTACTCCAATTAATGCAGCATCTATACAACTTTCTAGATTATATACAAAAACAAAAATAAATCCAGTTATTAAAATACACATAAAATAATTTTGATTTTTGTTAAAAAGTTTGAATAATAGCAACAGTAGAAAAAATATGATTATCAATAAAAAAATAATACTATACATGGCAGTCCCTCCCATCTATAGTATTTATATGCGGTATACATAAGGTATTATTAATATTTTATTATTGGACTTATAAGATAATCGCTATTAGGATTTATTTTATGATTTAAGTTTGAGTAAGCTGCTGTAGCTTGTATATCAAGTTTTAATAAAGGATTATCGGTAAAACGTGGTACTTTAGTAATAAGTGGAATAGAAGAGTTTGCTTTTATTAATGAAAGAACATCTCTACCTGTTTTATTAAATCCTAAAACTCTTGCATAAAGGTTATTTGGATTATCTATATTTAAAAAATTATTAGAATCAAGTCCAATATATATATGAGTTAAAATTCTTGAAATTTTACTGTATGTATATCTCTTACTTTTTACCTTTAAAATAAAATCTTCATAAGAATTTGATGAAGTTAATTCTTTTATTAATTTATTTTCTAGACCTTCAGTTATTTCGTAAAGATTGTTAAAATTTATACAGTTTGTTTGGATTTTATATCTAATAAATTTAAACATATCTTCATCAAAGACAAAGGGATAATCTTCCTCTTGCAATTTGCTAAATATTTCAAAAGATTCTTCTGGAATTATATTTTTTAATTTTTCTAAAGGATTTTTATTTTTTAATAGTTCTCTAATTGCTGTAGCAGATGAAAAAGAATTAGAAAGATTTTTATCGTTGTAATTAGAGCCTTCTCGTTTAAGTGTAGAAGGAGTAATATTGCTGTTTAGTCTAAGAATAGACTTTATGTATTCGATACCTAAAATATTATTTGATGAAGTTATTATCTTGTTTATATCTTCGTCTTTTAAGTATTCAATTAAGCTTTTTTCACGAGCTTTTGCAAATGTATCACCTTTAGCTAAGTGTTCCTTTATGAGAAATTTTAATTTTGAATCTTCATTGACTAAAGTTTTAGAAAGTGTAGTTAATTTAGCTGCATCTCCACACTCTGAACCAAAAAATAAGTTGTTAACCACACCAAGGTGATGAAGTATTGATACAGAGCCTTTTGCGAAAAATTCAGCAGATGAAACTGCGTAGTATGTTGGAAGTTCGATAATTAAATCAACCCCATTATTTAAAGCCATTTCAGCTCTTTTCCATTTATCAATTATTGCAGGACCACCTCTTTGAACAAAGTTACCACTCATTACACAAATGATAGCATCAGCATTAGTATTTTTCTTTGCTTCACTTAAATGATAAAGGTGTCCATTGTGAAATGGATTATATTCAGTAATTATTCCTGTTACATTCATATTTAAACTCCTTTTTGGGAAATATAAAAATATTATAGCATAGAGGAGGAAATGTGAAAGACTTTATATAATATTTATATTATATAACATGAAATATATAGTAAAATTCAGAAAATTTATAATATAAAGAATTAATTTTTTTGGTAATTTAGGTATTGAAAAATATATAGTCATAGGAGTATAGTAATAATGAAGATGAGACCGTACAGAATCGAAAGGGGAAATTAAACATGGAACTTATGGATAAATTATGGAATGCGGCTAAGGAAAATAAGCAAAGAATAGTTTTACCTGAAGGTGATGAAGAAAGAACTATCATTGCTACTGAAAAAATTCAAAAGTTAGGATTAGCTTTTCCAATCCTAGTAGGGAACGAAGAAAAAATATTAGAGAAAGCTAAAGAGCTTGGAGTTGATTTAACTGGTGTTGAAATAATAAACCCAGAAAAGTCAGATAGACTTCAAGATTATATAAATGCATTTTATGAGTCAAGGAAAAATAAAGGTATGACTTTAGAGAAGGCTGACAAAATCGTTAGAGATCCATTATACTTTGGAACAATGATGGTTAAATTAGATGATGCTGATGGAATGGTATCAGGTGCTGTTCACACAACTGGAGATTTATTAAGACCAGGTTTACAAATTATTAAAACTGCACCAGGAGTATCTGTTGTATCAAGTTTCTTTATCATGATGGTACCAGGATCTAAGTATGGAGAAAATGGAATGTTATTATTCTCAGATTGTGCTGTTAATCCAAATCCAAATTATGAACAATTAGCAGCTATTGCAATTGCAACTGCTGATACAGCACGTAACCTTTGCAAAATAGAGCCAAGAGTTGCGATGTTATCATTTTCAACAATGGGAAGTGCTGATCATGAAATGGTTGATAAGGTTAGAAAAGCAACAGAACTTGCAAAAGAATTAAGACCAGATTTATTAATAGATGGTGAATTGCAATTAGATGCAGCTATAGTAGAAAGTGTTGCAGCTCAAAAAGCACCAAATAGTAAAGTTGCTGGTAAAGCAAATGTATTAATATTCCCAGACTTACAAGCAGGTAATATTGGATACAAATTAGTTCAAAGATTTGCAGGGGCAGAAGCTATAGGACCAATGTGTCAAGGATTTGCAAAACCAATTAATGATTTATCAAGAGGATGTAACTCAGAAGATATCGTTAATGTTGTAGTATTAACTGCAGTTCAAGCACAAGCACAAAATGCAAAATAGTAAAATTAAACAATTTAAGAGGTGTTCAAAAATGAAAGTATTAGTTATAAACTGTGGAAGTTCTTCACTTAAGTATCAATTAATCGATATGACAACAGAAGAATCACTAGCACAAGGATTAGTTGAAAGAATAGGAATTGAAGGTTCTGTTTTAACTCAAAAAGTTGAAGGTAGAGACAAATATATAGTAAAGCAACCAATGGCAGACCACAAAGATGCAATAAAGCTAGTTTTAGAAGCTTTAGTTGATGAGAAAAACGGTGTTATTTCTTCAATGGATGAAATTTCAGCAGTAGGACATAGAGTTGTACACGGTGGAGAAAAGTACAATAAGTCTGTTATAATTGATGCAGAGGTTAAGTCATATATAGAAGAATGCTTTAAATTAGCTCCACTTCACAACCCAGCGAACATGATAGGAATTAATGCTTGTGAAGAGTTAATGCCAAATACACCAATGGTAGCTGTATTTGATACTGCTTTCCATGGAACTATGCCAGAAGAAGCATATATCTATGCCTTACCATATGAATTATATAAGAAACACGGAATAAGAAAATATGGATTCCACGGAACTTCACATAAGTATGTTTCACAAAAAGTTGCTGAAGTTATGGGAAGAGATATTAAAGATTTAAAGATAATTACTTGTCATTTAGGAAATGGTGCAAGTTTATGTGCTGTTAAAAATGGTGTATCTGTTGATACTTCAATGGGATTCACTCCACTTGAAGGTGTTGCAATGGGAACAAGATGTGGTAACATAGATCCTGCTATAGTTACATTCTTAATGAAAGAAGAAGGATTATCAGTTGATGAAGTTAATGACTTAATGAATAAAAAGTCAGGTGTTCTTGGAGTATCAGGAATAAGTTCAGATTTCAGAGATATCGAAGATGGTGCTTTCAAAGATAAAGATCCAAGAGCGATATTAGCACTTAAAGTATTCGAATACAAAGTAAGAGCTACAATCGGATCATATGCTGCTATAATGGGTGGAGTAGATGCTATAGTATTTACTGCTGGTGTAGGAGAAAATGGACCAGAAACTAGAGAAGAATGCTTAAAAGGATTAGAATTCTTAGGAGTAGAAATAGATAGAGAAGCTAACAATGTTAGAGGAAAGGTAAGAGAAATATCTAAGCCAGGATGCAAAGTTAAAGCTTTTGTTATACCAACTAACGAAGAGTTAATGATTGCTAGAGATACTTTAGAATTAATACAAAAGTAATTTGTATAATAAAGCTTGACTTTTAATGTCGACCTTTATATAATAAATTGTGTTTGAATTCAGTAAATTTTAGCGAGGAGTGAAATATTGCTTTGGCTCAAGCTATACTTTAGTGTATAATATACTATGCAAGTATAATAAGTGTGCCCAGGGCTTAAGATATGGTAATTAATTTTTCAGATTTACTATCTAAAAAGAACAGAAAAAAACAAATATCTTTATCATTCGAGTTAGAACCATTTGAATTCGAAGGAGAAGAAATTAGAGCAGTTGAAAAAGTTTATGTAGAAGGGGTTGCAATATCAGAAAATGATGTTATAGTAATAAATGCTTCTATAAAAACTAAGTTAAAACTAAATTGTTCTAGATGCTTAGATACCTTTATCTATCCAATAGATATTGATATAGAAGAAAGGTTTACAAACAATAAGGAACTTGACAGTGAGGAAATTATGTTTGTAGATGGTGATACACTAGATATTACCGAGATTACTGAAAATAGTATTATTTCAACCTTACCTATCAAAAGACTTTGCAAGGAAGACTGTAAGGGACTATGTTCTCAGTGCGGTGCAAATAAAAATGTTGAAAATTGTAGTTGTTTAGATTATGATGTTGATGTTAGGCTTGCAAAGCTTAGAGAGTTGTTTGGGGAATAAGGAGGTGTAATAATGGGAAATCCAGCTAGAAAGACATATAGAGCAAAAAGAGATTCTAGAAGAGCTCAAACTTTTAAGTTAAGCTTACCAGGAATAGTTGAATGTCCACAATGCCACGAAATGAAGATGGCTCACAGAGTTTGTAAGAACTGTGGATTCTACAAAGGTAAAGAAGTAGTTGCTTCAACTGAAGAATAAAAGAAAGTCTTATGACTTTCTTTTCTTTATATATAAAGAAATAAGGGGTGAAAGAAATGAGGATTGCTATAGATGGTATGGGTGGAGATAATGCACCACAAGCAGTTGTTAATGGGGTAGTGCAAGCTCTTAATGAATTTAAAGATATAGAATTTTATATAACAGGCCCGGAAGATGTAATAAAAGAGCAATTAAAGAAAGAAAATTATACAGGTGATAAAATAACTATAATAGATGCTAAAGAAGTTATATCAACTAATGAGCATCCAGTTATGGCTATAAGAAAAAAGAAAGATTCAAGCCTGTGTAAAGCTTTAAACCTAGTTAAGGAAAAAAAGTGTGATGCGGTTTTATCTGCTGGAAGTACAGGAGCCTTTTTAGCAGGATGTAATTTTATTGTTGGAAGAATTAAAGGTGTTAAGAGACCAGCTTTAACTCCTATCATGCCAGGTAAAAATGCACCATTTATGATTGTAGATGCAGGAGCTAATGTAGATTGTAAGCCAGAGTATTTAGTTCAATTTGCTCATATGGGGAGAGAGTATTATAAAGGTGTATTAAAAGTAGAAAATCCTAGTATTGGGTTAGTTAATATTGGCGCTGAAGAAGAGAAAGGTAATGAATTAACTAAAAATACATACCAACTACTAAAAAATGAAGAAGGACTTAATTTTATAGGTAATGTAGAACCTAGAGATGTTACTTCAGGGGATACTAATGTTCTTGTCTGTGATGGTTTTGTAGGTAACACAATTTTAAAAATGTATGAAGGAACAGCATCTACTCTTTTAAATATAATTAAAGATGAAATTCTTTCTACTGGTGTTAAGGCAAAGGTTGGAGCACTTTTATTAAAACCTGTATTTAAAAGTATAAAGAAAAAGTTCGATTATAAAGAATATGGTGGAGCACCTTTTCTAGGTGTTGATGGAATTTGCATTAAAGCTCATGGAAGCTCTGATGGAAAGGCCTTTAAAAATGCAATAAGACAAAGTAAACAGTTTTATGATAGCAAAGTTTTAGAGAAAATTAAGGAAGAATTAGAGCTAAAAGCTTAGTGTTTTAAGTTACTTATAAGTTTTAATATATTTTTATTATATATTAAGTCAAATTAAATTTTTTATTTTATTAATTGTTTTCATAATAAATATAATAATGTATATTGACTGCAACAGAAATATATAATATTATCTAAATGGGTGTGTTTAGGAGGTGAAAGAATGTTTGAAAAGATTAGAGAAATCATTGCTGATAAGCTAAGCATTAATGAAGACGAAATAACTATGGATTCAGCATTTTTAGAAGACTTAAATGCAGATTCTTTAGATATAGTTGAACTTATAATGGCTTTAGAAGATGAGTTAGATATGGAAATTCCAGACGAAGATGCAGAAAACTTTGTAACTGTTGGTGATGTAGTTAAATTTGTAAAGTCACATGTTGAGGAATAAAATAAAATCCCGCAGTATTTGCGGGATTTTATTTATAAAATACTTTAATTAAAAATCGAAATAGTTTATTCTTGAATTTGTTTATATAAGCAAGTTGAAGAATAAACTTGAAGGAGTGTAAATAATGAATAATTTCTATCAGAAAGAAGCTGAAGATATAATAGGGATTAAGTTTAATGAACCTAAATTATTACTTACAGCTTTAACTCATTCATCTTATGCTAATCAACATAGAGATGAAGAGTATAATGAAAGATTTGAATTTTTAGGAGATGCCATTCTTCAAGTATGTATTACTGAATATTTATTTTTAAATTATAAAGAAAAAAGCGAAGGAGAATTAACTAAGATACGTAGTTTAATTGTTTGTGAAAATTCTTTATATGAAATAGGAAAATCTTTAAACTTAGGTTACTTATTAAGAATGAGTAAAGGTGAAGAACTAACTGGAGGAAGAGAAAGAGTATCTTTAATAGCCGATGCTGTGGAAGCTTTAATAGCTGCTATATACTTAGATAAAGGATTAGAGTTTACAAAAGATTATATTATAGGTAGATTTGAGGATATAATAAAACGTGCAATAAATAATGATATAATATTAGATTATAAAACTAGATTGCAAGAATATCTTCAAAAGAATGGGGAGATATCTATAGTTTATGAACTTATTAAGTTTGAAGGACCTCCTCATAGAAGAAAATTCTATACTAAGCTTATAATTGATAATAATGAGTTAACTTGTGGGGAAGGTTATAGTAAGAAAGAATCAGAGCAAAATGCAGCAAAAGCAGCTTTAAAGGTTTTGGAGGATAAGAATGAGTAAGAATTATTATATAATTCCTGTTTTTATTTCTCATCAAGGTTGCCCACATCAATGTGTTTTTTGTAATCAAGATAGAATAGCTGGAAAATATGAAGAAGTTTTTGCTAATGATGTTAGAAAAATTATAGATGAATATTTAGAGACTATAAATAGTAAGGGAGCTACTATAGAAGTATCATTCTTTGGTGGAACATTTACAGCAATTGATGTTAATAAGCAAAAGGAATTATTAGAAGTAGCTAGAGAGTATAAGCAGAAGGGATTAATACATAAAATAAGATTATCAACACGCCCAGATGCTATATTACCTTATATTTTAGGATATTTAAAAGAATACAAAGTTGATATAATAGAACTTGGAGTTCAATCATTAGATGATGAAGTTTTAAGAAAAGCTGGTAGAGGACATAGCGTTAATGATGTAATAGTTGCATCTAAGCTTATTAAAGAAGCTGGATTTACTTTAGGTCATCAAATAATGCCTGGATTGCCAGGTGATAGCTTTGAGATTGATATAGAAACTACTAAAAAATCAATTGAAATGAAGCCAGATATATGTAGAATATATCCATCACTAGTTATTAAGGATACACCTATGGAGGATATGTATAATAGAGGAGATTATGTTCCATATTCTTTAGATGAAGCTGTATATATTAGTGGTGAAATGCTTAAATTATATAATGAGGCTAAAATTAAAGTAATTAGAATCGGTTTACAACCAACAGATACTATTACTACAGGAAAAGATATAGTAGATGGACCTTTCCATCCAGCTTTCAGAGAGTTAGTGGAAGGACACTTGATTTGTGAAACTTTAGATAAAAAATGTTCAAAAGAAAAGGACATTATAGTGGAAATTAATGAAAAAGATATTAGTAAATTATATACCAATAAAAAGCAATATTTTAAAAGGTTTTTAGCAAATAGAGACGGTAAGGTATATGTTAATACTAATAATAAAGTGAAAAAGGGAAGAATTAAGCTAACAGTTATTGAGAAGAGAGAAGAATTTAAAATATAATTGTGGCAATTTAAACTTTAGTATTTAAAAGAATAAAGATATAAATTTAGGTGACAAGGGGCAAAGGGTAGATATCAAGATAAATAATATTCTTGTTTATGAGCTTTGAATCTTGTCATTGTTTTATTGATATTTCTTTAGCTTTGCTATAAACTAAAAAAAGAATGGAGTGTGAGTTATTATGAAAGCAAAGACAAGAGAAAAAATGATGTATGGAATTACTATTTTTATGCTTATAGTATTTTTAATAAGTTTATTACCAGCTTTTATATAAAAGATAAGGAGTGTATTTATGTTTTTAAGGTCGCTTGAGATACGTGGATTTAAATCTTTTGCAGATAAAACTGAATTGAGATTTAAAAAAGGAGTAACTGCAGTTGTTGGACCTAATGGTAGCGGAAAAAGTAACGTTTCTGACTCGGTAAGATGGGTGCTTGGAGAACAAAGCGTCAAAAATCTTAGAGGAGGTAAAATGGAAGATGTTATTTTTGCAGGAACACAATTTAGAAAGCCTTTAGGACTTGCACAAGTATCTCTTACTTTAGATAACTCAGATGGAACATTATCAACGGATTATAATGAAGTAACAGTAACTAGAAGAATATTTAGATCTGGTGAAACAGAGTATTTAATTAATAATCAAAAATGTAGATTGAAGGATATTACTGAATTATTTATGGATACAGGTATAGGTAAAGAAGGATATTCTATAATTGGACAAGGTAAAATTGATGCAATATTAAGTGGTAAGCCAGAAGAAAGAAGAGCTTTATTAGAAGAAGCAGCTGGAATTGTTAAATATAAGTCTAGAAAAGAAGAAGCTGAAAAGAGATTGGATAATACCGATAGTAATTTAGTTAGAATTAGAGATATAATAGCAACTTATGAAGAAAGACTTGAGCCATTAAGAATAGAAAAAGAAAAGGCAGTAAAGTATAAAGCTTTAGCAGAAGAATTAAATGTTAAGGAAGTTTCTATATTAGTTAATCATATTGATAGAGTTTCAAGGGATATAGAAGGTTTATCAAATGAAATTGAAAAAAGACAAGAGTCAATAGATGAGAAAAGAGAGAAGCTTAAATCTCATAAAAACGTTCTAGATGAATTACAAAGAAAAATAGAAAATATAGAAAAGAAAAATAAGTTAGAAAAAGAAGAGTATTATACAAAAAAAGAAGAGGCTACTAATCATATAAGAGATATTGAACTTTTTAAAGAAAGAGTTAATAACTTTAAAGAGTTAATTGAGAAAGAAGAAAAAGAAATAGAGATTTTAAGAGATAATTTAGAAAAAGTTATCTTAGAAAAGAAAGACTTAGAAGAGAAGTTAAATGAAAAAAGTAAAGAAAGTAAAGATAAATGCTCTGAAATTAGAAATGTAGAGAAATTAATTGATGAGATAAGTATAAAGATTAATAAAATAGAAAAAGAACTTAATATTTTAAAAAATAATGAGTTTGAAATTATATCGAAAAATTCTGATATTAATAATAGAATTCAAATTTTGCAAAAAGAAATAAATGATAAAAATGAGATATTAGAAAATTTAGATAAATCAATAGTTACTTTAGAAGGAAATTTAGCTATTAATATAGGAACTATAGATGAAGTTAAGCTAAAACTAATAAATACAAAGGATAATATCTCTAAGTTAGAAGAGGAAGTAGTATCAGTAAGAAGAGAATTATCTAAAACACATTCTATTTTAAATAATCAAGATAATAAGCTTAAAATGTTATCAAAAAAAATTAATGAATCAGAGGCTACTCATAATACTTTAGAAAATTTAGAAAAGCATTATGAAGGATATAATAGAACTGTCAAGAACTTAATGGACCATGTTGAAAAGGGTAGGGTTCAAGGAATAAAGGATATAAAAGTATTAGGTGAAATTTTTGAAGTTGAAAAGAAATATGAAGTAGCTATTGAAATAGCTTTAGGAGGATCAATATCAAATGTAATAACAGTCAATGATACTGATGCTAAAAACTTAATTTCATACTTAAAAAGTAGAGGGTTAGGTAGAGCTACATTTTTACCTTTAAATATTATTAGAGGAAAGAAATTAGATTTACCTAATGATATTAAAAGTGCTAATGGTTATATTGGAATTGCTTCAGAAATTTTAAAATATGATGTAAGATATAAGGGTGTTATAGAATATAATTTAGGTAGAACTATAATTGCAGAAAATATGGATTGCGCACTTAATATATCAAAAATTGGTAGACATAATTATAAAATAGTAACTTTAACTGGTGAAGTAATTAATCCTGGAGGGGCCTTAACTGGAGGTAGTATCCAAGGTAAAAATGCTAACCTTTTAGGGAGAAAAAGAGAAATTGAAGAATTAGCTCAAAATATATTAAAACTAAAAGAAGAGTATAATAATGAAGTCTCTAAATTTAATGAAATAAAGCTAAAAATAAAGCAATTAGATGAGGAGATATTAAATAAGAGAGAAGAGATTCATGGTAAAAATATAGAGTTAACAGTATTAGAAGGTGAAATAAAAAATCTTGTAAATGATGGAGATAAGTTAAGCAAAAATATTGAAAACTCTAAAAGACAAAAAGAAGAAAATAATAATATAATTAAATTATTACTAGAAAAATTAGAAAATAAAAAAGAAGAACTTAATAAATTAGATGTTAAAAGTGCAGAGAGAAAAGAGAAAGTTAAACTAATTGAAGAAGAACTTGTTAACAATAATAAAGAAAGAGATTCTTTAAAAGAAAAGTTAGTTAACTTAAAGGTTAATAGTGCAACTTTAGAGGAAAGTCTTCAAGGGCAAAGAATGCAATTGTCTTCTAAGAATTTAGAGATAAGAGAAAAAGAAAATAAGATAAAGCATTTACAAAACGAAATTTCTATTAAACATAATAATATTAATTCTTTATCAGAAAGTATTGGAAATAAAGAAAGTATATTAAGAGAAATAGAAACAAGAGTTTTAGAGCTAGAGAATTCCTTTAGAGAAGATGAAGTTATTAAGGTTGAACTTAAAGAAAGTCATAAAGCTAAGGAAAGCATAACTAGTGAGATAATAGAAATAATAAGAGTTGAAGAAAATGAATTAAACAAAAGAGCAATACAACATGCTAAAATAGAAAGTGAGCAAGAAGCTCTTTATAATAGATTAAATAGTGAATTAAATTTAACTCTTGCTGAAGCTAAGGAGATAGCTATTAGTGTTGAAAATATAAATACACTTAAAGATGAAATTTCTATATTAAAATCAAAAATAGCAGCTTTAGGAACTGTAAATTTATCTGCAATAGTAGAGTATGACGAAGTATGTGAAAAATATGAGTTTATGTCATCACAAGAATTAGATTTACAAAAAGCTAAAGAAGAGCTTATTGAAGTTATAAATGAAATGACTGTTCAAATGCAAGAGTTGTTTAAAGAGAATTTTAAAATATTAAATGAAAACTTTGGAGAAACCTTTAAAGAGTTGTTTAAGGGCGGAAGTGCAGAGCTTATTTTAGGTGGAGATGATGTTTTAAGTTCTAATATAATAATAAATGTTGAACCGCCAGGTAAGAAGCTTCAAAATATAAACCTAATGTCTGGGGGAGAGAAGGTTTTATCTGCAATTGCCTTATTATTTGCAATATTGAAAATGAAACCAACTCCATTCTGTATACTTGATGAAATAGAGGCGGCTCTAGATGATGCTAATGTTTATAGGTATGCAGAGTTTTTAAAGTCTTTCTCAGAAAACATTCAATTTATAGTAATAACACATAGAAAAGGAACAATGGAAGCTAGTGATGTAATGTATGGTATAACCATGGAAGAAAAGGGGATATCTAAAGTAGTATCAGTAGACTTGTCGGAGAATTAGGAGGTAGTAATATGTTTGGTAAATTATTTAATAATCTTAAGAGTGGATTAACAAAAACGAGGAATGCGTTAACTGATAAAATAAATGAGGCTTTAAATTTAGCAGTAACAATTGATGAAGATTTATATGAAGAGTTAGAAGAAATACTTATTATGGCTGATATAGGTATGGATACTACAATGGAGATAATTGAAAGATTAAAAGATAAGATTAGAAAAGAAAAAATCAATGATGTTGAATTAGTTAGACCGGCTTTAAAAAGTGTAATTGCTGAAATGATGATAGATGATACTGAAGAAAGCCATGAAGAAAAAAGTGGAAAAGAAGTTATTTTAGTAATAGGTGTAAATGGAGTTGGAAAAACTACAAGCATAGGTAAATTAGCCGCTATGAATAAAGAAAAAGGGAAAAAAGTTTTACTGGCAGCTGCAGATACATTTAGAGCTGGAGCTATAGATCAATTAGTTGTTTGGAGTGAAAGAGCAAAGGTTGATATAGTTAAACATGAAGAAGGGTCAGATCCAGCAGCAGTTGTATTTGATGCAATTAATGCTTCAAAGTCAAGAGGTGTAGACTTACTTATTTGTGATACAGCAGGTAGATTACACAACAAGAAAAATTTAATGGATGAATTAGGAAAGATTAATAGAGTAATAGATAGAGAGCTTAGTGATGCTAATAAGCAAACATTATTAGTGTTAGATGGAACTACTGGACAAAATGCAGTAATTCAAGCTAAGCAATTTATGGAGGTTTGTCCTATTGATGGTATAGTGTTAACTAAACTTGACGGAACAGCTAAAGGTGGAGTTGTAATTTCTATTAAGAATACTCTTAAGATACCGGTTAAATATATAGGTGTAGGAGAAGGTATCGATGATTTACAAGAGTTTGATGCAGAAAGCTTTGTAGAAGCGTTATTTTAGTTAGTAGTTAATAGTTAGGAATGAGAGAGTTGTTTATAAAAAATATATATTTTAAATTAGGTATATATTAAATTTAGTTCTTAACTATTAACTTTTAAGTAATAAAAATAAATTGTAATAACTTATAAAATTTATAAATATTAATTAAAAAATTTGTTGCGAAAATTTATATTAGTCATTAAAATATCTATAGATACCCAAGTGATATATTAAAACTTAATAGGATTAGTAAGAGTTTAGCACCTTAAATTTAGGGATTAAAAAATAATTTAAAAGTGTTAAGTAAAAATACTTGACACCTAATTATTATTCTGTTAGAATCTCAGATGTGGGTAAGGTGATATGCATGGAAGATAGAGTTGAGATTTCCTTGTTAATGGATTATTATGGTCCGTTACTTACGGAAAAACAAAAGAGTATCATGGAGCTATATTACAATGAGGATTTATCCTTAGCTGAGATTGCTGAATTAAACAATACGAGTCGCCAAGCGATTCATGACCTAATAAAAAGATGCTACAAACAATTTCTAGCCTATGAAAGTAAATTAAATTTACTTGAAAAGTCTTTAGAAAAAGAAAAGAAGATTTCAAAATTCTTGGATGAAGTTAATGAGAAATATTCTTTGATGGATGAGGACTACATAAATTACAAAGAAACTCTAGAAAATTTATAGGCATAGGAGGGTTAACATGGCTTTTGAAGGTTTAGCCGATAAGTTACAAGAAACGTTTAAGAAACTTAGAGGCAAAGGTAAATTAGGCGAAAAAGATATTAAAGAAGCCATGAGAGAAGTAAAGCTTGCGTTATTAGAAGCTGACGTTAACTTTAAAGTTGTAAAAACTTTTGTTAAGAATGTTAGTGAAAAATGTGTTGGTAGTGAAGTCTTAGAAAGCTTAACACCTGCTCAGCAAGTCATCAAGATTGTTAATGATGAGCTTACAGATCTTATGGGAGGTAGTGAAAGTAAAATCAACTTCTCTAGTGTTGGACCAACTGTTATTATGTTAGTTGGACTTCAAGGAGCTGGTAAAACCACAATGGCTGGTAAACTTGCACTACAATTAAGAAAAGATAAAAATAAAAAACCTTTATTAGTTGCCTGCGATATATATAGACCAGCAGCAATTAAACAATTAGAGGTTGTAGGGAAGCAAATTGACATTCCGGTTTTCCAAATGGGTGATAAAATTAGCCCTGTACAAATTGCCAAAGAAGGTATAAAATACGGTAGGGAAAACGGAAATAATGTTGTAATTATAGATACAGCTGGTAGACTTCATATAGATGAAGAGCTAATGACTGAACTTAAAGATGTAAAGGCTGAAGTTAATCCTTCAGAAATCTTACTTGTTGTTGACTCAATGACAGGACAAGATGCTGTAAATGTTGCAGAAACATTTAATGAAGCACTTGATATCTCAGGAGTTATATTAACAAAACTTGATGGAGATACAAGAGGTGGAGCTGCTTTATCAATTAGACATATGACTCAAAAACCAATTAAATTTATTGGTGTTGGGGAAAAGATGAATGATTTTGAAGTATTCCATCCAGATAGAATGGCTAGTAGAATTCTAGGTATGGGTGATGTACTTTCATTAATCGAAAAGGCTCAAGAAGCAATTGATGAAAAAGAAGCTAAAGAGTTAGGTCAAAAGATGATGGAAAATGACTTTACTTATGATGACTACTTAACAGCTATGGAGCAAATGAAAAAGTTAGGATCTTTAAGTAAAATCATAGACATGATACCAGGAGTACCTAAGGAGATGAAGGAAATTGACTTTGATGCTGGTGAAAAACAATTAGCAAGAGTAAAGGCAATAATTCATTCAATGACTCCTAAGGAGAGAAAAAATCCAAAACTTATAGTTGGATCTTCTTCAAGAAAGAAGAGAATAGCTAATGGTTCTGGTACATCATTACAAGAAGTTAACAAACTCATAAAAGGACATGAAATGATGAGAAAGCAAATGAAGCAAATGAAATCATTGACTAAAAAGTCCAAGAAAGGTCTATTTGGTAAATTACCTTTTTAAGAGTTTATATATATAACCCTTTGAAGGAGGTGAAATTAATGGCAGTAAAAATCAGATTAAGAAGAATGGGTGCTAAAAAAGCTCCTTTCTACAGAGTTGTTGTTGCTGATTCTAGAAGCCCAAGAGATGGAAGATTCATCGAAGAAATCGGGTACTACAATCCAATAACTGAACCAGCTGAAATCAAAATCGATGAAGAAAAAGCTACAAAATGGATAAACAATGGTGCACAACCTACAGACGTAGTTAAGAGACTATTCAACACAGTAGGACTTAACAAGTAATTTTTGGGAGGTGAACTCTGCAAAATACATATACAAATTAGTACATAGTATTTGCAGACTCTTATGAAAGATTTAGTTGAAATAATTGCTAAATCCCTAGTGGATAATCCAAATGAAGTTCATGTAAATGAAATTCAAGGAGAGCAGGACTTAGTTCTTGAATTAAGGGTTGCTCCTGAAGATATGGGTAAGGTAATCGGTAAGCAAGGGAGAGTAGCGAAAGCTATTAGAACCGTAGTAAAAGCCGCAGCACTAAACGAAAATCAAAAAGTAGTAGTTGAAATTATCGATGTAAAGAGTTAGGATTTTCCTAACTCTTTTTTTTCGACAAAAAACGGCGTACCTCCGGGGTCAATACATATATTGGAATTGATCTGGAGATAAGTAATAATTATTTTGCTAAAACATAAAAAGTTTGATATAAATAATATAGGAAAAAAATTAAACTAACATAAGAGGTGAATTTAGTGAGTAAAAATTTAAAAGTAGGTAAGATAGTAAATACTCATGGTTTAAAAGGTGAAGTTAAGGTTATTCCATTAACAGATGATATGAGAAGATTTGATGATTTAGAACATGTTTTAATTGAAGGTAAAGAAGTTGAGATAGAAAAGTGTAAATATCAAAAAGATAGAGTTATAGTTAAGCTTAAAGGTATAGATAAAATAGAAGATGCAGAAAGACTTAAAGAAAAGTTTATGGAAGTAGAAAGAGAAAATGCAGTTGAACTTGAAGAAGACTGTTATTTCTTAGCAGATTTAAGAGAGTGTACAGTTTTTGATACTGAAGGAAAAGAACTTGGGAAGATCTATGATGTTATACAAACTAAAAATAATGATGTATATTGGATAAGAAAGCCAAAAGAATTATTAATACCTGTATTAAAAAGTATAGTAGTGGATATTAATATAGATGAAAGAAAAATTACAATAAGACCAGTAGGAGAATGGATGGATGAAGATTAGTATTCTAACTCTATTTCCTGAGATGTTTAATATTTTTAATCATAGTATAATAGGAAAAGCACAAGAAAAGGGATTAATATCAATTGATACTCTAAACATAAGAGATTATACGTTAAATAAGCATAAAAAAGTTGATGATTATCCTTATGGCGGTGGAGCTGGTATGGTAATGGCAGCACAGCCAGTTGTAGACTCTATAAGAGCTTGTAAAGAAAAGAACAATGGGAAAGTAATTTTTTTAGGGCCAAAGGGTAAAACTTTTAATCAAAAAATGGCAGAAGAGTTATCTAAAGAGGAAAATTTAATTTTTCTTTGTGGACACTATGAAGGTATAGATGAAAGAGCTTTTAAAGAAGTTGATATGGAAATTTCTCTAGGAGATTTTGTATTGACTGGTGGAGAAATGGCGGCTATTCCTGTAATTGATTCTATTTTAAGGTTAGTACCAGGAGTATTAAATAAATCTGAGAGCCATGAAGATGAATCTTTTTCAGAAGGGTTACTTGAATATCCTCAATATACAAGACCAGAAATTTTTGAAGGGGAAAGTGTACCGGCAGTATTATTATCTGGACATCATGAAAATATAAGAAAATGGAGAAGGCTACAATCTTTAGAGATAACAAAGGAAAGAAGGCCGGATTTATATAAAGATATAATACTTACAAAAGAGGATAAAAAATTATTAAATAGTAAAAAATAATAACTTGAAATATAAAAAAACTTATGTTACAATAACTTTTGTGCTAGTACGGGCGTTCCGCTGTCAAAGAATTTGTTAAGAGCGTCAATTATCAATTTAGGAGGGAATGCACAATGAACGAAATATTAAGAGCTATAGAAGCAGAACAAATGAGAAATGACTTACCAAACTTCAATGTTGGGGATAACGTTAAATTACACGTTAAAGTTAAAGAAGGTAACAGAGAAAGAATCCAAATGTTCGAAGGTACTGTTATTAAGAGACAAAACGGTGGTTTAAGAGAAACTTTCACAGTAAGAAGAGTTGCTTACGGTGTTGGAGTTGAAAGAACTTTCCCAGTTAACTCACCAATCATCGAAAAGATGGAAGTTACAAGAAGAGGTAAAGTAAGAAGAGCTAAGTTATTCTACTTAAGAGATAGAGTAGGTAAGGCTGCTAAAGTTAAGGAATTATTAACTAGATAATTTAAAGTTAATAAAGATATTAAGGGACTTAGTATTAAGTCCCTTTTTGTTTGCAATAATATAAGTGAGATTCTAAATTTTAATTTAGTTAATGGAACTTACAACTTGGAATTTATGGAGAGTTGTTTCATAAGTGAGATTCTAAATTTTAATTTAGTCAATGGAACTTACAACTTGGAATTTATGGAGAGTTGTTTCATATAAAAACGATTCTTAAGAATAAATAATACATATTAAAAAAGGAGGATGAATTATGGCTACTATAAATTGGTTCCCGGGGCATATGAAAAAAACAAAAAGGGAAATACAAGATAATTTAAAACTTGTTGATGCTGTAATAGAAATTAGAGATGCTAGAATTCCTAGAAGTTCTGCAAATCCAGATATAGATAAACTTTGTGCAGGTAAGCCACGATTAATTTTATTAAATAAAAGTGATTTAACAGAACCTAAGGTAACTAAAGAGTGGATAAATGCATTGTCTAGTGAAACTGTTAGAGTTTTAGAAGTTAATTGTTTAAAGGGTCAAGGATTACAACAAATAAAGCCAGCACTTTTGGAGTTGTTAAAAGAAAAACATGATAGAGCTAAAGCTAAGGGCTTAGTTAAGTTCATGATGAGAGTAATGGTAGTTGGTGTTCCAAACTGTGGTAAATCTACATTTATAAATAAGATGGCAAGAAATAATATTGCTAAGACTGGAGATAGAGCTGGTGTTACAAAAAGTAAGCAATGGATAAAAACATCTTTTGATATGGAAATGTTAGATACACCAGGAGTATTATGGCCTAAATTCGAAGATGAAAGAACAGCTTTAAATTTAGCGTTTACAGGTGCTATTAAGGATGAAATAATGGATATAGAAGAATTAGCATATAAGCTAGTTGAAAGACTTCAGGAATATTATCCAGATAGATTAATAGAAAGATTTGGAATTGAAGAAATACAAGAGAATCCATTAGATAACCTTGATGCTATTGCTAGAAAAAGAGGATGTATAATGGCACGTAATGAAATTAATTACAATAGAATTGCTGTTATGCTTATTGATGAATTTAGAGGTGGAAAACTTGGTAAAATTTCTTTAGAACGTCCAGATGATGTTTTTGAGGAAGAAGAAGTTATAGTTAAGGAAGAAACTGAAAAAGAAAGAAAAAGAAGAATAAGAAAAGAAAAGAGAAACGAAAAGAAAAAGGAAAAAAGATAATGGATATATTAACTACAGATATTAGCAGTTTAAGTTTTAAAATTGTTAAAGAAAAAGTAGATGAAATAAACATAAATGAAGTTTATAATTCTGAAGAGTTAATTGAAATTATAAATATATTAAAAAGTGATAAAAGAAAAAATATTAATAATTTAGGTGATAAGCTTCAAAAAGCTAAAGAAAAAATAGAAAATGAGATTAAAAGAGTTAGAAATATGTATAACTTTGATAAATCATTTGAAAATTATAATATTATTGCAGGAGTAGATGAAGTTGGAAGAGGACCTTTAGCAGGGCCTATCGTATCATGTGCAGTAGTATTAGATTTAAATGTTATAGATGAAGATTTAATTTTATGGATTAATGATTCCAAAAAATTAAATGAAAGAAAAAGAGAAGAATTAGCATCTATAATAAAAGAAAAAGCATTAGCATATTATATAGCCTCTCGTGATTCTAAGCAAATTGATGAAAGAGGAATAGGTGTTTGTAATAATGAAGTGTTTTTAGAGGCTTGTAATAGCTTAAAAGTTAAGCCAGATTTAGTATTATCTGATGGATATACAGTAAAAGGAATACAAATTCCTAATAAATCTGTAATTAAGGGAGATACAAAGTCTGCTTGTATTGCAGCTGCATCTATAGTAGCAAAAGTTTATAGAGATAATTTAATGAAAGAATATGCTGAAAAATATCCTTATTATGGTTTTGAGGAGAATGTTGGTTATGGAACTACAAAGCATATAGAAGGAATAAAAGAGTACGGTCCTACAGAAATACATAGAATGTCATTTCTAACTAATATCTTGTCAAATAACTAGTAATTATGATAATTTAAGCTTATAAATAGCGAATTTTAATTAATATAATCTAAATGCATCTTTTATGTGATTTACTTTAAAAGATGCATTTTTGTTATTAAAAATAACTTCAATAATATCATATCTAACATTGTAATTATAATATCTTTTATATAACAAATAAATTTGAGACAATTTTATAATTTGTTTTTGTTTGTAGTAGGTAACGGATTCTATTGGATTTCCAAAGGAGTTTGTATACCTACTTTTTACTTCGCAGAAAATTATAAGATTATTTTTTCTACATATTATATCTATTTCGCCATATCTATTTCTATAATTCATATCTAATATATTATATCCATTATTAATAAGAAAATCACGAGAAAGGGTCTCGCCATAATTTCCAATTGCTTTATTATACTTTTTCATATTTTCACCTCTAGTTATAATAATAGACTTTATGATTTTTTTTATTCAGATTAGGTTAAAGAAGTAAATCAGTGTCAATAATGAAAAAGTAAATAAGGAAAAAAGAAGGGATTGATATAAGAGATGGCTTTAAAAATAACTAGTGCTACACATAGAGGATTAGATGGTGTATTAATAAGTGTTGAAGTTGATATAACTAGAGGAATTCCAAGCTTTAATATTGTTGGATTACCAGATACATCAATTAAAGAATCTAAGGAAAGGGTTAGATTAGCAATAGTAAATAGTGGGTATGAATTTCCATTAGGTAGAATTACTATAAATTTAGCCCCAGCAGATGTAAAAAAAATAGGTAGTCTTTTAGATTTACCTATAGCACTTGGGATATTGATGGCATCAGGACAAATTGAAAAAAAGTCATTAGATGACTATATAGTGTTTGGAGAACTTTCTTTAAATGGTGAATTAAAGGGGGTTAAAGGAGCAGTACCTATTATTTTTGAAGGTGATAATAATAAGAAGCAAAATTTCATTTTTCCCCTTGAAAATTTGAAAGAAATGAGAAGTTTTGTCTTAGGAAACTTTTTTCCTTTTAAAACACTAAATCAAGTAATATCATATATACAAAATGAAGACTTACTGCCATATAAAGGAGAAAAAAAGAGAAGAAATAAAGAGGTTTTCCTTAATAGATTTGAAGATATAATGGGGCAATATACATCGAAAAAAGCTATGGAAATTGTAGCAGCTGGCAATCATAATATAATGTTATTTGGATCACCAGGTTCAGGTAAAACAATGTTGGCAAAAGCCCTACCATCTATATTGCCACCTATGACTATAGAGGAGCAACAGGAGGTTGCAAAAATATATAGTGTATCAGGGTTATGGGATGATGGGTATGATATATCAAGGCCTTTTAGATCACCCCATAATACTATAACTAAAACAGCGTTAATTGGTGGTGGAAAGGATGTAAAAGCTGGAGAAATAACTTTAGCTCATAATGGTGTTTTATTTTTAGATGAAATATTAGAATTTAAAAAAGAGGTGTTAGAACTTTTAAGGCAACCTCTAGAAGATAAGAAAATAAATATTTCAAGATTAAAAGAAAGCTATACATTGCCCAGTAATTTTATATTAGTTGGAACTTTTAATCCATGTCCTTGTGGAAAGATGCTTGATTATGATTCAGGATCAACTTGCACATGTACTGAATTAGAGAGAAGAAGGTACATAAATAGAATGTCTAGAGCTCTTTTGGATAGAATTGATATATTAAATTTTGTTCCCAGAATAAAAGTAGATGAAATCGTTGGAAAAAAGGATAAAATTAATTCTGACAATATGCGACATAATGTAATATTGGCAAGAGAAATTCAGAAAGAAAGATTTAAAGGAACAAAATATAAATATAATTCAGATATTGTTGGGAAAGATGTATTAAATTTATGCAATATCAATAAAAATGCAAAAAGAGTTTTAGAAGATTATTATCGTAGATATGATATAACCCTTAGAGGATATACCAAAATAATAAAAGTAGCTAGAACCATAGCAGATTTAGATTGTAGTGTTGAAGTTATGGACTATCATATTATCGAAGCTATAGGATTTAGAAAAAATGTTTTTGGCGAAATAATATAGAAAGGATTCAATGTATGGATAAGTATAAAATATGGTTTATATTACTAAAGATATCTGATTCAGCTAAGATAAAGTTATTAGAAAAGTATAATAATGAAGAAAATATTTATAATAATATTGATAATATAGTTAAAGAAAAATTGTTGTACAAAAATTTTCTAATGCGATTAAAAGTTAAAAATAATATAGAAGAGGAAAAATTAGAGGAATATTTATTTAAAAACAACATAAAGTATGTAACATATTCGTCTAGTTTGTATCCAGAAAAATTAAAAAATATTGCAAATCCACCATATGTTATATTTTATAAAGGAGATATATCATTATTAGATTATAATATGGTTGCTATTGTTGGATCAAGAAAAAACACTAATTATGGAGAACAGGTTACTAAGTTTATAACATCTGAATTATATAATATTTCATATGGGGTTGTAAGTGGTGTAGCTGTTGGAATAGACTCAATAGCACATAGAGAAATTTTAAGTAGAGGTGGAAAGACAATAGGAGTTTTAGGGTGTGGAATAGATATTGTATATCCAAGATTTAATAAATATTTATATGATAAAATTTCTGAAAAAGGTTTGTTAATATCAGAATTTTTGCCAGGAACAAAACCAATATCGTATAATTTTCCACAAAGAAATAGAATCATAAGTGCTTTAAGCAATGGTGTAATTGTTATAGAGGCATCTAGTAGAAGTGGATCACTAATAACTGTTGATTATGCATTAAATCAATCTAAAGAAGTCATGGTAGTTCCAGGACCAATTTTTAACGAATCTAGTAGAGGATGTAACTTATTAATTCATCAAGGAGCACGTCCTTTTTTAGGGAAAGATGATTTATATGAATTTCTTAATATAATTAAAAAAGATAATAAAAATAATATTAAAAATAGCATTAAAAAATGTTTATTGGATGTAATAGGTAAAGAACCTATACATATAGATAAAATAATTGGAAGTCTAAATATTGACAGAATAGCTTTGTTTGAGTTATTATTTGAAATGCAAAATGAAAATGAAATTATTTGCCTACCAGGCAATTATTACGTAAAGATTAGTTAGAATTTTAGGGGGGTAAAAGCTCCTAAGAGATAAATAGGAGTTGATGGTATGGGTCAGAATCTTGTTATTGTAGAGTCACCTGCAAAAGCAAAGACAATTAGTAAATATTTAGGAAAAAATTATACAGTTGAAGCCTCAATGGGTCATGTTAGAGATTTACCTAAAAGTAAATTAGGTGTTGATATAGAAGATAATTTTAATCCAAAATATATAACTATTAGAGGAAAAGGTGAATTAATAACTAAATTAAAAAAAGCTGCTAAAAAAGCAGATAAAATTTATCTTGCAACCGACCCTGATAGAGAGGGAGAGGCTATATCTTGGCACTTAGCAAATATATTAAAAATTTCAGAATATGAAACATGTAGAATAGTATTTAATGAAATAACTAAAAGTGCTGTAAAAGAATCTATAAAAGGAGCAAGAAAAATAAACTTAAATTTAGTTGATGCGCAACAAGCAAGAAGAGTATTAGATAGACTTGTTGGATATGAAATAAGTCCGATACTTTGGAAAAATGTTAAATGGGGATTAAGTGCTGGAAGAGTTCAATCAGCTGCATTAAAGCTTATTTGTGATAAAGAGGAAGAAATAAAAGCTTTTGAACCAAAAGAATACTGGACAGTAGATTGTGTTTTAAAGAAGGAAAGAAAAAAATTCCCAATAAAATTAACGAAGTATAAAAATAAAAAATTAGAAATAGCAACAGAAGAAGAAGCTAATAAAATAATAAGAGAATTAGAAGAAAATAATTATAGAATTGATAAAGTTAAAAAAGGTAATAGATTAAAAAATCCATTGCCGCCATTTACAACAAGTACTTTGCAACAAGAAGCTTCTAAAAAGCTTAATTTTATGACTAAGAGAACTATGTCTATAGCTCAAGCTCTTTATGAAGGGATTGATGTAAAAGGATATGGTACAGTAGGTTTAATAACTTACATGAGAACTGACTCTGTAAGAATTTCTGAAGAAGCACAAGGAAAGGCTATTGACTTTATAAAAGAAAGCTATGGAAATGAGTATGTTCCAGAGAAGCCAAGAGTATATAAAGGAAAGAAAAATATACAAGATGCTCACGAAGCTATAAGACCTTCTCATATAGAAATAACTCCAGAAATAGCAAAAGCAAGTTTATCAGCAGAGCAATATAAATTATATAGCTTAATATGGAAGAGATTTATTGCAAGTCAAATGACATCATGTTCATTAAATACAAATAGTATAGATATAGTAAATGGAGAGTATTCATTTAAGGCATCTGGTTCAACTATTAAATTTGATGGTTTCATGAAAGTGTATGATTATACAACTGAAGATGATGATAATGATGTATCATTACCAGTGTTAGAGGAAGGTGAAATATTACAACCTGCATCTGTAGAAGGTAAACAACATTTCACTCAACCACCAGCAAGATATACAGAAGCATCATTTGTAAAATTACTTGAAGAAAAGGGAATAGGAAGACCAAGTACTTACGTTCCAACAATATCTACATTATTAAGTAGAGATTATGTTTCAAGAGAAAAGAAAAATTTAATACCTACAGAGCTAGGCTTTATAGTTAATAATATAATGTCAGATTATTTTAAACAAATAGTTGATGTAGATTTTACAGCAGATATGGAAAGAAAGCTGGATTATATTGAAGAAGGCAGTGAAGAATGGAAAGAGGTAGTTGGTGAATTCTTTGCACCACTTAAAGTAGCCATTGATAAAGCTGAGAAGGAAATTTCAAAAGTTGTAATTGAAGATAAAGTAAGTGATGTTCCATGTGATAAATGTGGAAGAATGATGGTTATAAAACGTGGAAGATATGGTACTTTCTTAGCATGCCCAGGATATCCAGAATGTCATAATGCTAAACCAATTGTTGAGGAATTAGATGTTCCATGTCCAAAGTGCGGAGGAAAGATATTAGCTAAGAGAAGTAAAAAAGGAAAGAAATTCTTTGGATGCTCTAATTATCCAAATTGCGACTTTGTAAGTTGGAATGAGCCTATAAAAGAGCCATGTTCAAAATGTGGTAACTATATGACAATTAAGTATTCAAAAACTAAAGGTAAATATGCGATATGTTCAAATACTGAATGTGGAAATACAATGCCTTTAGAAGATGACAGTGAAAAGAAAGATGATAAGTAAATAAATAGTTCTCACAAGCCTTGTCGAAAGAATGTAAAAATTGTTGTAAAAAAAAGTCTTATATGATAGTATAAGATTAAGAAGTAATATCTTAAAATTTAGACAATTTTGAAAATTAGCAATTTAGTGATAAAGGTTATGATGGGGGGAGTATTTAATTGTCATCATTATTAAATAAAACTAGAAGATTAAATAAAATATTACAAAAGGGTGGTGCAGACCCAGTAGTATTTGATGATATATGCAAACTTTTAAGTGAAGTTTTAGCATGTAACGTATATATAATTAGTAGAAAAGGAAAAGTTTTAGGACATACTTTTTCAACAGATTTTGAGTGCGCAATAATGAAAAAGTATGTTTTAGAAGAAGGTAGATTTCCGTTAGGATATAATGAAGGTTTATTAAAGATTACAGAAACTTTGGCAAACTCTAAGAGCAATGGTAATTGTGTATTTAAGGGAGAAGGTGCTTGTGAAGTTTCTAATAAAATATCTACTATAGTACCTATTGTAGGTAATCGTGAAAGAATGGGAACATTACTTTTAGCAAGATTTGGAGAAGAATTTGAAGAGGAAGATTTAGTATTAGCAGAACATAGTGCAACTATAGTTGGAATGGAAATGTTAAGAGCTAAACAGGATGAGCTAGAAGAGGAAGCAAGAAAAAAAGCTGTGGTACAATTAGCTATTGGAACTTTATCTTATTCGGAATTAGAAGCTGTAGAGCATATATTTAATGAGCTAGATGGCAATGAAGGTCTATTAGTTGCATCTAAAATTGCAGACAAAGTGGGAATAACAAGAAGTGTTATTGTAAATGCTTTAAGAAAATTTGAGAGTGCTGGTGTAATTGAGTCAAGATCTTTAGGAATGAAGGGAACTCATATTAAGATTTTAAATGAAAAATTAGTAGAAGAATTAAAGAAGATAAGATAAAAATAAGCTATACAAAGGTATAGCTTATTTTTGTATATAATAAAAGTTTACAACATAAAAAGCGTGACAGAATAAAATAAAGAAAAATTAAATTAGTGTTATATTTTTAAATTAGGATATAATATATAATGAATCTTTTGAAACATGTAAAAGTTAGTATTTAATTAGTTTTTTATTTGGGTAATATATAATAAATTTATAGTTTTATGACGTGAAATATAAAATATGCAAAAAATATGTTGCTAGGATATAAAGCTTATGATATACTAACCTAGGTAAATAAATACGCACACAGCCCAATGTATAAAGTTGGTGCCCAGTTTTGGGAAGCTTTATAAGAATGAAGGTTGTGGAGGAAAAACCAGGAGGTAACAAAATGTCAGTAATATCAATGAAACAATTATTAGAAGCAGGCGTTCACTTTGGACACCAAACAAGAAGATGGAACCCTAAAATGGCTCCATATATATTCACAGAAAGAAACGGAATATATATAATAGATCTTCAAAAGACAGTTAAGAAGGTAGAAGAAGCTTATAACTTCATTAGAGAAGTATCAACTGAAGGAAAAGACATTCTTTTCGTTGGAACTAAGAAACAAGCTCAAGAAGCTATCCAAGAAGAAGCTGTAAGATCAAACATGCACTTCGTAAACAACAGATGGTTAGGTGGTATGTTAACTAACTTCAAAACTATCAAAACTAGAATTAAGAGATTAGAAGAATTACAACAAATGGAACAAGATGGAACATTTGATGTTTTACCTAAGAAAGAAGTAATCAAGTTAAAAGGCGAAATGGAAAAATTACAAACTAACCTTGGTGGTATCACTAACTTAGATGTTAACAACATCGGAGCTATGTTTGTAGTTGACCCAAGAAAAGAAAAGAATGCTATATCAGAAGCTAAAATATTAGGAATTCCAGTAGTAGCTATCGTTGATACTAACTGTGACCCAGAAGAAGTTGATTACGTAATTCCAGGAAACGACGATGCTATCAGAGCTGTTAAATTAATAACTGCTAAATTAGCTGATGGAATCATCGAAGGAAGACAAGGCGAACAATTAGCTGAATAATAATTTTAAGAGGTAGGTGAGGGAAACTTCATTTACCTTTTAACCTAAAATATGGTTTACATTTAATGTTAAGGAGGAATTTAATAATGATAACTGCTAAATCAGTTAAAGAATTAAGAGAAATGACTGGTGCAGGAATGATGGACTGCAAAAAGGCTTTAGTTGAAACTGAAGGAAATATAGAAAAAGCTGTTGAATTTTTAAGAGAAAAGGGATTAGCTGCTGCTGCTAAAAAAGCTGGTAGAGTTGCTGCTGAAGGTATCGTTAAGACTTTCGTTTCAGCTGACAAGAAAACTGCTGCTATGGTAGAAGTTAACTGTGAAACTGACTTCGTTGCTGCTAACGAAGAATTCGTTTCATTCGCAACAAAAGTTGCAGAAATGGCTGCTAACACTTCAGCTACAACTGTTGAAGAATTAGTTGCTGAAAAATTTGATGGTGAATCTACTGTAACTGAAGCTTTAACAGCTTTAATCGCAAAACTAGGCGAAAACATGACAGTAAGAAGATTTGTTAAATTCAACATAGAAAACGGAGCTATAGCTAGCTACATCCACGGTGGCGGAAGAATCGGAGTTATGGTTGAAGTTGCTAGTGAATCTACAGACGTTGCTGCTTTAGAAGAAGTTGCTAAGGAAGTTTGTATGCAAGTTGCTGCTGCAAATCCTCTATTCTTAAGCAGAGAACAAGTAGATAACGAAGCTTTAGAAAAAGAAAAAGAAATCTACAGAGTTCAAGCATTAAATGAAGGAAAGCCAGAAAATATCGTTGAAAAAATGGTAATGGGAAGAATTCAAAAGTACTACAAAGAAGTTTGTCTTTTAGATCAAGCATGGGTTAAAGATGGAGATAAGTCAATATCTAAATTCTTAGAAGAAAAATCTAAAGAAGTTGGTTCTCCAATAACTGTTACAAGATACGCTAGATTCGAAAGAGGAGAAGGTATCGAAAAAGTTGAAGAAGACTTCGCTGCAGAAGTTGCTAAGACTATGGGTATGTAATATCAAGAGAACACTTTGGTGTTCTCTTTTTTTAAGGAAAAGAGTACATATATAGCAGGAGGGATTACAATGGCAAATATTGAATATAAGAGAGTAATGTTAAAGATATCAGGTGAAGCTTTATCAGGGGCAAATGGATTTGGATTTGACTTTGATATAGTAGGAAGAATTGCAAGAGAAGTTAAAACTTTAGTAGATATGGATGTTGAAGTTGGTTTAGTTGTAGGTGGTGGAAACATATGGAGAGGTAGATCTGGTGAAGGTATGGACAGAACTACAGCAGACCATATGGGAATGTTAGCTACTTGTATAAATGCATTAGCACTTCAAGATGCTTTAGAAGGTATAGGAGTTAAGACAAGAGTACAAACTGCTATAGAAATGAAAGAAATAGCTGAACCTTTTATAAGAAGAAGAGCTGTTAGACATTTAGAAAAGGGAAGAGTTGTAATTTTCGGGGCTGGTTCAGGAAATCCATATTTCTCAACTGATACAGCTGCAGCATTAAGAGCTGCTGAAATAGAAGCAGATGTAATCTTACTTGCTAAAAATGTTGATGGTGTATATGATAAAGATCCAAATAAGTTTGCAGATGCTAAAAAATATGATAAACTAACATATATGGAAGTAATCGAACAAGGCTTACAGGTAATGGATACAACAGCAACTACATTATGTATGGATAATAATATTCCAATATTAGTTTTTGGTATTAGTGAAGAAGGTAATATCAAAAAAGTAATGGAAGGAGAAAAAATAGGTACAATAGTATCTAAATAATAAGGAGGATTATATGATAAAAGAATTATTAAATACAGCAGAGTCAAAAATGCAAAAGACTATTTCTGTTTTAACTTCAGATTTAACAACATTAAAAGCTGGTAGAGCTAATCCAAAGATGCTTGATAGAATCCAAGTAGAAGCATATGGTGGATTATGCCCAATTGAGCAAGTTGGTAATATTTCTGCTCCAGAGCCAAGAATGTTAGTTATAACTCCTTGGGATAAGTCATTATTAAAGGAAATTGAAAAAGCAATTTTAAAATCTGACTTAGGAATTAACCCATCTAATGATGGATCTATAATTAGATTATTAGTTCCTGAATTAACAGAAGAAACAAGAAGAAATCTTGTTAAGAATGTTAAAAAGTTAGGTGAAGATGCTAAAGTAGCAATTAGATCTATAAGAAGAGATGCTAATGAAAAGATTAAGGCATTAAAGAAGGATGGACATATTTCAGAAGATGAAGTTAAAAAAGGTGAAGATGCTGTTCAAAAGAAAACAGATCAATTTGTTAAAGAAATAGATTCACTTGTTGTAGCTAAGGAAAAAGAGATTATGTCAATTTAAAACCTGCTATTTAGCAGGTTTTTTTATTAAGTGAAATTATTAGGATACGGGTTTTATATAAAGTAAATTGGAGGCAGGGAAACAATGTTTAATTTTTTTAAAGCTACTAAAAATAATGAAGAATTAAATATAGAATTAGATGAAAAAAATATTCCTCAGCATGTGGCAATAATCATGGATGGAAATGGAAGATGGGCAAAAAAAAGAAATATGCCTAGAAGTATGGGACATAAAGCTGGAGTTGAAACTATTAGAAGAATAGTAAAGGAAGCTGATAGATTAGGTATAAAGTTTATTACCTTATATGCATTTTCAACTGAAAATTGGAAAAGACCAAAGGATGAAGTTAATGCTTTAATGAAATTATTAGTTCAGTATTTAAAGAGTGAAGTTGGAGAGCTACATAAAAATGGCGTTGTATTAAGAGTTTTAGGTGATATAAGTCAACTTCAAGAGGAATGTAGAAAAGAAATTGAAGATTCTATAGAGTTAACAAAAAATAATACTGGATTAGTCTTAAATGTTGCCTTTAATTATGGGGGAAGAGATGAAATAGTAAGAGCTGTGAAAAATATAGTTATAGATATTGAAAACGGGAATATAAATAAGGATGATATTACAAAAGAAAGATTTTCAGAATATTTATATACAAAAAATTGCCCAGATCCAGATTTAATAATAAGACCTTCAGGTGAACAAAGAATAAGTAATTTCTTATTATGGCAATGTGCATATTCAGAATTTTGGTATTCAAATGTAAATTGGCCTGATTTTAGTGAAAGAGATTTACAACAGGCAATATATGATTATCAAAATAGAGATAGAAGATATGGTGGAGTATAGTTAAAGGAGGTTGAAAGTTTGAAATTAAATAGTAGATATTTAGGAGCCGTTGTACTTGCTCCGTTATTGATTTTTGTACTTTTAGGTGGATTACCACTAAAGTTATTTACTATAGCATTATCTATATGTGGATTATATGAGTTTTATAATGCGTTAAAGACAAAGGAAATAAAAAGTATTCCTATAATTAGTTATATATTATTGATTGTCTATTATGCATTTAATAATGATTTTGAAAAGATGATGTATATTTTAGTTATAGCTATGGTAATAGCATTAATAATACCTATAATTGATTTAAAATATTCTTTTGTAGATGTAGCTATAACTTTTTTAGGATTTATTTATGTTGTAATATTATTCAGTTTTATTCCATTAGTTAATGAAAAAGTTGGTGGACAATTTTTAGTATGGTTAATATTTATTGGATCATGGCTTTCTGATACAGTAGCATACTATTTTGGTAGATTCTTTGGTAAACATAAGCTTTGTCCAAAGGTAAGCCCTAAAAAAACAATTGAGGGATCAATTGGTGGATTTTTAGGTGCTACTCTTGGATGTGGATTATTTGGTGTAGCAGTTAGTGCATATGTTCAACAGGTAAATATTATTCATTTCTTCTTAATAGGAGCGTTATGTGGAATAATGGGGCAATTTGGAGACTTAGTTGCATCATCTATTAAAAGATTTGTTGGACTAAAAGATTATAGTAATCTTATTCCAGGACATGGTGGTATATTAGATAGATTTGATTCAATTTTATTTAATGCAGTAGTTGTTTTTTATTATTTAACATTTGTAGTAGGAATTTAATAAGCAGGATACGATAGTTTAACTATTGTATCCTTTTTTGTTTTATAATTGAAATATAGTCTAAATTATAAGTGGTATTAATAAATTAATAATGTAATATATTGAAATATTAATTTAAGATAGGAGGAGAAAATGAGGTTATATAATGGATATAAAAAACATTATCAATATAAGACATTAGTTGATTTGTTATTTTTATTATTAATATTTGTAATTGTAACGTTTATAATAAAAAACTATTTTAAGCCATTTATGACTATTTTAGTTTTGATAGTTATATCAACACCAGTATACGATATTGTAAAAAAAATAATTAATAAAAAAGAAATTGCTGGAGCACTAACTATTTTGATAATAAATATATTATTATTTTGTTTTATATTTTATTTTGGAAACTCTATAATAGATTTAGTACAAAGTTTTTATGTGGAGCATATAGATAGGATAAAAGAATTCATAGAAAATATTAGTGAGGTATTTAATATTGATATAGAAAAGGTTATAACAAATAATTCACATAGTTTAACTTCTTTAACTTTCAGAAGTGGGTTAGCGGTAACAGGACAAAGTATTTTATCCTATGTAATTGCAAATATGTGTGTGTATTTTGTTTTAGTTGATAAAAGATTGTTTTTAAGGTTATTAAATTGTTTATTACCTTATGATATTGTAGATACTATAAGGGTGAAAAAGAATAATTTGAGAGAAGTAGTAAAAATTGAATTAAAATTAGTAATTATGTGTATGATTATTACTATTATAGGATTCAAAATTTTAAGAGTTCCTAGTGCAATATTTTTAGGCGTTATTTGTGGCATACTAGATATATTACCATATGTAGGAACTATAATTGTATTTATTCCAATTATAATATACAATATAATAATGAAAGAATACTTACTAGTAGTTGGATTAATAGCATTATATTTGTTACTGCAAGTAATAAGAGAGATATTAGAACTTAAGTTTCTTAGCTCTAAGTTAGATATTCATCCACTAGTGGTAATGCTTTCAATGTATATAGGTGCAGAAGTATTTGGAATAATAGGATTATTAATAGGCCCTATATACTGTTTAATTGCAAAAGATATAATATATGAAGGAACATTGTAGGAGGTATTAATGAAAAATATTTCGATTTTAGGGGCAACGGGTTCTATAGGAACGCAGACTCTAGATGTAATAAGAAATTCAGATGGAAAAATTAATCTTATAGGAATTACAGCGAATTCTTCAGTTGATAAGATTAAAGAAATAATAGGAGAGTTTGAGCCTAAATATGTAGCAATGATGGATGAAAATTCTTCAAAGATTATTGAAGAATTTTGTAATAAGGAATATCCTAATATACAAGTTTTTAGTGGTATAGATGGATTAGTTAAAATTGCAACTTTAGAAGAAATTGATACTGTAGTTACATCTGTTGTGGGAATGATAGGTTTAAAACCTACAATAGCAGCAATAGAGGCAAAAAAGGATATAGCTTTAGCTAATAAGGAAACATTAGTTGTTGCTGGAGAGCTTGTTATGAATAAGGCCAAGGAAAATAACGTAAAAATATTGCCTGTAGATTCGGAACATAGTGCTATATTCCAAAGTTTAAGTGGATATAAAAATAAAGATATAAATAAGATATTATTAACTGCATCTGGAGGGCCATTTAGAGGGAAAACTATTGAAGAGTTAAAAGATGTAACAGTTAAAGAAGCACTTAAACATCCAAAATGGAATATGGGGCAAAAAATATCTATAGATTCGGCTACATTAATGAATAAAGGTCTAGAAGTTATAGAAGCTCATTTCTTATTTGATTGTGACTATGATAATATAGAAGTTATTGTTCATCCACAAAGTATAATTCATTCTATGGTTGAATATAAAGATGCTAGTGTTATTGCGCAGTTAGGATCTCCAGATATGAGATTACCTATTCAATATGCATTAAACTATCCTGAAAGAAAAGGTATGATAGCAAAGCCAGTTAACTTTTATGAGTTAGGTGCATTAACATTTGAAAAACCAGATTTAGAAACATTTAAATGTTTAAGATTTGCATATGAAGCAGGGAAAATTGGAGGGTTGGCTCCTACTATATTAAATGGTGCAAATGAAGAAGCTGTAGCCTTATTATTAAAAGAAAAAATAAAGTTCTTACAAATCGCAGAAATAATAGAAGAATGTATGAGTGTATTTAAAGAAAATTATTATGATGAATTAACTTTAGATAATATTATAGAGTTAGATAAAAAGGTTAGAGAGTATATAAGAACTAAATGGGAGTTAGGAGTGAAGTAAGTGTATATTATAATGGCAATATTGGGTTTTAGTTTATTAATAATTGTTCATGAATTAGGACACTTTATTATGGCTAAGGCTAATGGAATAAAAGTAGAAGAGTTTTCAATTGGTATGGGACCAGAAATTCTGTCTAAAAAAGGGAAGGAAACTCAATATTCATTAAGGTTATTCCCTATTGGAGGATATGTAAAGATGCTTGGTGAAGAAGAGGCTAGTGATGACGAAAGAAGCTTTTCTAGTAAATCACCATTAAGAAGAATTAGTGTTATAATAGCTGGTGTTACAATGAACGTTATATTTGCAATTATTGCATTTGCAATTATAATAAGTAATAGGGGGTATTCAGAACCAGTAATAAGTAAATTAGTTGAAAACTCTGCAGCTATAGAGTCTGGCTTAGAGATTGGAGATAGAATATTAAGTATAGATGGGTCAAAGGTATTTACTACTACTGATGTTTCAATGGGGATTCAAATGGCAAAAGGTGGTTCAGTAGATTTAGTAGTAGATAGAAATGGAAATAAAGAAAATATTACTGTAACACCAAGATTAGTTGAGGAAGATGGGAGTCAAATATATCAAGTAGGACTTTATTATACACTTGTTGAAAAGCCAACAATAATTCAGTCAATTAAAGAGTCATTTAATGAGACTATTTCATTAGTAACTCAAACTTATAAGAGTTTAGCAATGATGGTTACAGGTAAGGTAAACTTTAAGACAGATGTTGGTGGACCAGTTACAATAATAAAAATGTCAACAGAAGTTGCTAAAAGTGGTTTAATATCATTAACATATTTCCTAGGATTCCTTAGTATTAATTTAGCAGTGTTTAATTTATTACCATTCCCTGCCTTAGATGGAGGATGGACAGTTATTTTATTAATTGAACTTATAACTAGAAGAAAAGTTCCTGATAAAATAGTTGGAGCATTAAATTATGTAGGGTTTATGGTGTTAATAGGATTTATGATAGTAGTAACGTTAAAGGATATATTATTCCCTATTAGTTTATAGGAGTGGAAAAATGGAAAGAAAATTTACTAGAAAAGTTAAGGTTGGATCAGTTTATATCGGTGGAGATTCACCAGTTTCGATTCAATCTATGACTAATACAGATACAAGAGATGTAGAGGCTACATTAGATCAAATAAGAGCTCTTCATGTAGCAGGCTGTGAAATAATAAGATGTGCTGTTCCTGATATGGAAGCAGCTGAAGCAATAAAGGATATTTGTGCAGGTTCTCCAATGCCTGTAGTTGCAGATATACATTTTGATTACAGATTAGCATTAAAATGTGTTGAAAATGGAATTAGTGCAATTAGAATTAATCCAGGTAATATTGGAGATGTAGAGAGAGTAAAAGCTGTTACAGAAGCTTGTAAGGCTAAAAATATTCCAATAAGAATAGGTGTTAATTCTGGTTCCTTAGAAAAAGATATATTAGAGAGAGAGGGTAAACCAACAGCTAAAGGTCTTGTTGAATCAGCATTAAGACATGTTAAGATATTAGAAGAACTAGATTTTTATGATATAGTTATTTCAATTAAGTCTTCTGATGTTCCTATGATGATTGAGGCTTACAGATTAATGAGTAGTAAATGTAATTATCCTCTTCATTTAGGTGTTACTGAATCAGGTACTGTATTTAGAGGAACTATAAAATCAACACTTGGAATAGGGACTTTATTAGCAGAAGGGATAGGAGATACTATAAGAGTATCCTTAACTAGTGATCCAATAGAAGAGATTAAAGTAGCAAAAGAAATGTTAATTGCTTTAGGTTTAAAAAAGCAAGGAATGACTTTTGTATCTTGTCCGACTTGTGGAAGAACTCAAATTAACCTTATAAAGATTGCTGAAGAGGTTGAAAAGAAACTTGAAAACTGTAATAAAAATATTAAGGTTGCAGTAATGGGATGTGTTGTAAATGGTCCTGGAGAAGCAAGAGAAGCGGATATTGGTATTGCAGGTGGAAAAGGTGAGGGATTAATCTTCAAAAAAGGTGAAATAATTAAAAAAGTTAAAGAAGAAGATCTTATTGAAGAATTAATGAAAGAGATAGAAAACTTGTAAAAAATGTAACTTCCTCCCGGGTTAATCCAAATATTGGATTAACCCTGGAGGTATTTTTATAGATTTAAAAAATGTGTTGACTTTATTCGACAAATAAGTATATAATGACTTCGAGAAAACTAGTCCTTTAAACTTAATCCAGAGAGATTAAAAAGGTCGGAGATTGTACGGCAGATAAAGTTTTAGATACGATAATAATATTTTATATTATTATTTATAATAGTATCTAATTTTAAGTAGTAACGACCTTTCTATATTAAGGAAAGGTCGTTTTTTTATAACTTAGGCACTGGTTTTTAAATTTTATATTTAAGGAGATTTAAAAATGGAAGCAAAATTAAAAATGGAGACAAAGTTTAGTAAAGAAGATCATGATTACGCATTAACTCATGTACATAGTAAGGATAAAAAGGGATTCTTTTCAATGTTCGTTGTTATGCTTGGATTTACATTCTTCTCAGCTAGTATGTTAACAGGAGGAAATTTAGGGACAGGCCTATCGCTAAAAGAGTTTTTCATAGCAGTATTCTTAGGAAACTTAATTTTAGCTTGCTACACAGGACTACTGGCATATATAGGAGCAGATACAGGGCTTTCAATGCATTTACTTGCTAGATATTCATTTGGTGAAAAAGGTTCATATCTTGCATCTTTTGTAACTAGTATTACACAAATAGGATGGTTTGGTGTTGGAATAGCTATGTTTGCAATACCAGTAGCAAATAGATTTAATATAAACTTATATTTATTAGTAGCAATAACAGGATTATTAATGACAGCAACAGCTTACTTTGGAATGAAGTCTTTAACAATATTAAGTGCAATAGCAGTACCAGCAATTGCAATATTAGGTAGTACATCAGCAATAATGGCAACTAATTCTGTTGGTGGAGTTCAAGGTTTAATGAATATAGAGCCAACTAGTAAAATGGCATTAGTAACGGCAGTAACTTTATGTGTTGGTTCATTTATAAGTGGAGGAACAGCAACTCCAGACTTTGCTAGATTCTCAAAAAATAAAAAAGTAGCTGTAGGAACAACAGTAATAGCTTTCTTTATAGGAAATTCTTTAATGTTCTTATTTGGAGCAGTTGGAGCAATGGTTACAGGAAATTCAGATATAGCAGATGTAATGTTCTCACAAGGTTTAGTAATACCAGCAATATTAGTTTTAGGATTAAATATTTGGACAACTAATGATAATGCAATTTATACAGCAGGGCTTGGGTTATCAAATATAACTAAATTACCTAAAAAGCAAATGGTAATCATAGGTGGACTTATAGGAACATTAGGAGCAATATGGTTAAATAATAACTTTACAGCATTCTTAACTTTCTTAAATTCAATGTTACCTCCAGTTGGTGGAATAATAATAGCAGATTACTTCTTTATAAAGAAGAGAAAGTATGATAACATTGAAAAAGCAAAATTTAAAAGTGTAAATTGGGTAGCAATAGTAGCATTCTTAGCAGGATTTATTGTTGCAAATGTTATAACAGTTGGAGTTATAGCTGTAAATGCAATATTAACGACAATGATAGTTTACATAATAGGAACCAAAATAACTGATAAATAAGGTGATGATAAAATATGTTAATTAAAAATATAAGACTTTTAGATAGAGAAGGATTATTTGACATAAGAATAGTAGATGGAAAATTTGCTGAAATAGCAGAAAATTTAGAGGTAGTAAATAATGAAGAAGTTATAGAAGGAAATGGAGCCTTAGCTTCTGCTCCTTTTATAGAACCACACATACATTTAGATACTACTTTAACTGCTGGAGAACCAGAGTGGAATAAGAGTGGAACTCTTTTTGAAGGGATAGAAAGATGGTCTCAAAGAAAAGAGTTTTTAACTAAGGAAGATGTTAAAACTAGAGCAAAAAAAGCAATAGAATGGCAAGTAGCTAATGGAATTCAATTTATAAGAACACATGTTGATGTTACTGATGAAAGTTTAGTTGCATTAAAAGCAATGATTGAAGTAAGAGAAGAAGTTAAAGATTATGTTACATTACAAATTGTAGCTTTTCCTCAAGAAGGAATACTTTCTTATCCTAATGGATTAGAATTAATAGAAGAAGCTATAAAATTAGGAGCAGATGTAATAGGGGCTATACCTCACTTTGAATTTACAAGAGAATATGGAGTAGAATCGATTAACAAAATATTTGAACTAGCTAAAAAGTATGATGTATTAGTAGATGTTCATTGTGATGAAATAGATGATGAACAATCAAGATTTTTAGAAGTAGTAGCTGCAAGAGCTTTAGAAACTGGACTTAAAAATAAGGTAACAGCTAGCCATACTACAGCAATGGGATCATATAATGATGCATATACATATAAGTTATTTAGATTATTAAAGATGTCAGGGATAAACTTTGTTTCAAATCCTTTAGTTAATACTCATCTTCAAGGAAGATTTGATACATATCCTAAGAGAAGAGGTATTACAAGAGTTAAGGAGCTAAATGAAGCTGGAATTAATGTTTCATTTGGACATGATGATATATTTGATCCATGGTATCCAATGGGAACAGGAAATATGATTGAAGTAGTTCATTTTGGATTACATGTATGCCAAATGATGGGATATGATGATATAAATGAATCATTAAAGTTTATATCAACTAATAGTGCAAAAACTTTAAATATTGAAGATAAATATGGAATAGAAATAGGTAAGCCAGGTAATTTAATATTATTAAATGCTGAAAGTGGTTATGATGCTGTTAGAAGAAGAGCAGAAGTTTTATATTCAATAAGAGAAGGAAGGGTTATAGCTAAAACTATACCAAGTAAGTCATTTATAAGTGTCAATGAACAGAAAGAAGTAACATTTAAAAGATAGTAGAAATAAAAAAAGATGAATGTTTTATTCATCTTTTTTATTATATTTAAATTTAACGAGTTTATTTTGTATAATATTTTAGTTTATGAAACATATATTGTTAGTAAAATAAAATATTTATAAAATGGAGTGATGATTTAAATGGATGATAATGCCCTGATATTGATTGTTGTTATTGCTATTCTTATTATTATGTCAGCTTATTTTTCAGCTACTGAAACAGCTTTTTCTAGCTTAAATAAAATTAAATTAAAGAACTTAGCTGTAAATGGAAGTAAGAAAGCAGAAAATACATTAAATATTTCTAAAAAGTTTGATAATATTCTTTCAACTATATTAATAGGTAACAATATAGTAAATATAGCATCCGCATCAATAGCGACTATAGTTTTTACTAAATATTATGGAGATATAGGTGTAACAATATCAACAATCGTTATGACTATAGTAGTATTAATATTTGGGGAAATATCTCCTAAAAGTTTATCAAAGGAGAGTCCTGAAAAGTTTGCAATGTTTTCTACTCCAATATTAAGAGTATTACTTATTATATTTACTCCACTTAATTTTTTATTTGGATTATGGAAAAAGACTATTTCTAAGGTGATAAAAGTCGAAGAAATTCCAATAGAAGTAGAAGAAGAGTTATTGACTATGGTAGAAGAGGCGCAAATTAAAGGTGGAATTGATGAACATGAAAGTAGGCTAATACGTTCAGCTATAGAATTTAATGATTTAGATGCAGATCAAATATTAACTTCAAGAGTTGACTTAATTTCAATATCTAAAGAAACTGCAATAGAGGATGTAAGAAAAGTTTTTAAAGAAAATAAGTTTTCAAGACTTCCTGTTTATGAAAATAATATAGATAATATAATTGGAGTAATCCATGAGAAGGATTTTTATGATGCGCTAGATGAAAATAAGGTTAATATTGATAGTATTATTAAACCTATAGTATATGTAACCTCAAATACTAAGATTTCAGAGCTTTTAAAGAAATTTCAATACCTTAAAAATCATATGGCTGTAGTTATAGATGAGTTTGGAGGAACTATGGGAATTATAACATTAGAAGATGTCTTAGAGGAACTAGTAGGTGAAATATGGGATGAACATGATGAGGTTGTAGAATATTTTAAAAAGCTAGATGAAGATAAATATTCTGTTGTATGTAGTGCTTCTTTAGTTGATTTTTTTGATGAATTTGACATGAAAGAAGAAATAGATGAATTTGAGGTACAAACTGTTAATGGATGGATTATAAAGGAATTTGGATATTTACCTAAAGTTGGAGAAGGGTTTATATATAAAGATTTAAGTATTTCCGTTTCTAAAATAGAAGGAAGAAGAGTAAAAGAAATAATAGTAGATAGGTATAGAGAGGAACAATATAATTAAGTTTTAGATAAAGCAAAATACAATTGAAATAAAATTTTCAATTGTATTTCGCTTAAATTTTGTAAAAGTAAAAAATAGTTATATTTTAAAAGTTATTATATAAATTTTTTTATGGCCTTAGCAACACCAGAGTTTGTATTAGAGTCAGTTATAAATGAGGCAGCTTCTTTTACCTTATCTATAGCATTACCCATAGCAACTCCAATTCCAGCAAATTTTATCATAGAAAGATCATTTTCACTATCGCCAATACACATAACTTCATTTTTATCTAAATTTAAATATTTAGTTAAGTACTCAACAGCTTCTCCTTTTGAGCTACCTTTTTTCATAATTTCAAAATTATCATGCCAAGAAGAAACTATTTCTAAGTTAGGACACTTTTCTTGTAGCTCTTTTTTAGCAATTAATAGTTTATTAGTATCATTTTTTTCTAAGCAAACACCTTTAAGAATTTGTCCATCATATAATTTATAAATATCATCAATATTATTTAGAACTTCTAATTTAATTTGCTCTTCTTTTCTAAGGGTTTTATTTAAGACCTTGTATATATTTGTTTCAGGAAGTTCCTCTAAAGAAACTATTCCAAAGTTAGCTGTTAAATACGAAAATAAATTATATTTTTTAGCGATTTCTAAAAATTGTTTTGCATCCTCAATATTTAAAGGATTATTATAAATTTCATCTCCATTACTATCTCCAATAAAAGCACCATTTGATGCTATTATTGGTGTAGTTAATCCTATTAAATCAGAATAAAGTTTGGCACAATTGTATACTCTACCTGTAGTAATAGCTACATGAATACCTTTATTTACTGCATATTTTATTGCTTCTTTATCTTCAGTAGAAATATTATGTTGATCCATTAATAATGTTCCATCCATATCAATACATATAAGTTTTATACTCATAAAAAACCTTCTTCCTAAGTTATATATTGGAATTATTATAATATTTTTTTCTTAATATTAAAAATAGTTATTTTAAATATTAATTATTAGAAGTTTTAATA
>ERZ791879.168-NODE-168-length-69433-cov-9.823662_pt1 | contig 69433 bp, 63 predicted proteins | sample MGYA00510162_ERZ791879 | MGnify/ENA primary metagenome ERZ791879 (study PRJEB30046, sample SAMN00792113) | human gut metagenome | study: EMG produced TPA metagenomics assembly of the A metagenome-wide association study of gut microbiota in type 2... | reverse complement strand
TATCAAAAATTAGCCATAGGCTATTTTTTCATACCAAACTTTACACTATCCTTTTTAGTCTATATACTTATAATTTACATAATTAATAAAATATATTATAAATATATTTTATTAATTAATATCCTAATTATATAGTCAGCTTATTTCAATGTAAATGCTATAAATGTAATATATTAAAAATAATTTCCTATTCATTTCTAAAAGATTTTAACTCTATTTTATATAATTAAAATTGCATTCATACAGAGTAAATTCTTTAATTATATAGCTTAAAAGAGTATCTAAATTCATAATAGATACTCTTTTTAATATTATTTCAATAAATTAATCATCTTTGCTTTTCTATTTTCAAATTCACAGTAGCACTTAAATCCTGCTTCTAATAATAATTCTTTACCATCTTTAAAATTCTCACCAATACTATATCTATTATGAGAATCACTCCCTATAGTAACTATTTCTCCACCAAAATCTCTATATGCTTTAATATGCTCAAAGTTTGGAAACTGTTTACCATACTGTTGTCTAAAACCTGATACATTTACTTCTATTCCAACATTGTTATTTACAGCTAACTTTAACATTTCATATATAACTTCATTATACTTAGTCATATCTATTTTCATCTTAAAGTTACCCTCAATATATCTTAATGGATAAGTAATATGTCCTATAACATCAAATTTTCCCCATTTTACCATTTCATAATACTCTTCATAGTATTTAGTAAGCAATTCATCTACTCTATGTTCAAAATCACACTTTTCCATAAAATAAAAGTCTTTTTCATTTTTAACACTATGCATTGACCCTATAATAAAGTCACAAGGAAATTTTTCTAAAATTATTTCTGCCGTTTTTATATCTTGAAGCGGTTGAGCCATTTCAATACCTGTTCTAAGTTTCAATTTATCTTTAAATAATATTGCTGCTTCTCTTGTATCTTTATGAGATTTGGTAATGCTTTTTTCATACTCTTCACTATATTCATGTACTTCTAAATGATCTGTAATACAAAAACCATCAATATTATTTTTTATAGCCATTTCACAAAGTTCTATTACACTATCAAGAGCATCAAATGAATTATTTGAATGAACATGGCTGTCAAATATATATTTATTCACCTTTATCTCCTTAACTATTTATCTATTTCTAAACAATTCTTCTTCTCTATTGTTACATATAACTCTTGTCCAATATCATATAGTCTAAAGCTTCTAAATAAGACTTCACTTTTTAATTTAACTCCATTTTCAGTTTCTAATGTATATCTTAAAACATTCCCATGAGACATAGTATCGGTAATTTTCGTTTTAAATGTTACTGAATTTTCCATATTATCAGCAAATATTTCTGGTGAAATTTCTATTACTTCTGGTCTAATTGCAATGAACTCCGACTTAAAATTATTTTTAGTTAAACTATTAAATTTAGTGCTTTCTATTATATTGTAGTTCCCCATAAATCTTGCTGCAAAATGAGTTTTAGGATGTGTATACATTTCTACTGGAGTTCCACATTGCTCTATATTGCCGTTATTAAATAAGTATACTCTGTCAGACATTACCATAGCTTCGTCTTGATCATGAGTTACAAATATAGTTGTTATTCCAAGCTCTTTAACAATACTTCTAATTTGATCTTGAAGCTTTTTTCTAAGAAGTGCATCTATTGCACTTAATGGCTCATCTAAAAGAAGCACTTTGGGCTCTGTAACTATAGCTCTTGCTAATGCAACTCTTTGTTGTTGTCCACCAGATAATTGCCTTGGATAATGATTTTCTCTTCCTTCAAGTCCAACTAATTCAATCATCTTCTTAGTTTTTTCCTCAATCTCTACCTTATTTACTTTCATAACCTTTAATCCAAAAGCTATATTTTCCTTAACAGTCATATTAGGAAAAAGACTATATTTTTGGAATACCATTCCTATTTGTCTTTTTGTTGTGTCCATATTAGTAATATCTTTACCATCTAATAGTATAGATCCATTTGATACCGTTTCTAACCCTGCTAAACATCTTAATAATGTACTTTTTCCACATCCTGATGGTCCTAGTAAAGTAATTAACTCACCTTTTTTTATACTTAAATCTAATTTTTGTAATACTTCATTTTCTCCATAAAATTTAGATATACCTTTAAACTCTATATATGACATAACATAGCCTCCTATTTTGCTACCGAAGATTCATTTTGTATTACTACACTTTTATCCCTTTTCTTAATTAAGAACACCATTAATGAAATAATTAATGTACATAAGAATAAAATCATTATTGTAGCACTTGAAAGTTGCCCCGATTGGAATAACATCTTTTGAAGATAAACTTGTGCCGTTTGATAATGGCTCCCTGCCAAAGTATTTACTATAGCAAAATCTCCAAATATTATTGCCATTGATAACATTGCTGAAACTGTAATACCTGGTAATATATTAGGTACTATTATTCTAAAAAAAGCATATAATTTTGAAACTCCTAATACTTGAGCTGCCTCAATAAGATTAATAGCATCTACCCCTGTTAAACTATTTCTAATTCCTTGATACATATAAGGTAAACTTATTATGCAATAAGCTCCTATTAATAAAAATATTCTATTTGAAAGAATAGAACCTGATCCTACGTATATAGAAATAATACTTGTTGATAAAATTATTCCTTGCAAGGCATAAGGTATCATACAAAGAATTTGTATATACTTTTCTAGTTTAGGATTATAAACTACTATAACGTACATAGCTAATAGTATTATTATTCCAGTTACTAAAATAGGTAAAATACTAATTAATAAAGTTCTTCCTAAAGCTTCTAAGAAAATACTATCTGAAAATAACTGTGCATAATATTTTAATGTAAAACCTTTTGGCAATATATCATTCCACTCTGTAAATATTGAATAAAAGAATGTTAATGCTAATGGTAATATTAAATATATACTTATTAGAACTATTACACTTGATGATCCAAATCTTATTCCTTTTTTAATCCTCAATTATTGCACATCCTTTCTTAATTTACGAGTGACCATGTTGTTTGCTCCAAATGCCAATGCCATAAGTAATAAAAGTACCACTGATAATGCAGACCCAAGTTCAACTCTTTGAGTTAAATCTCCAACAAACATCTCAGAAATTCTTATTGGTAATAATGATGCATTTCCTGAAAGCAATGCATACGCTGTTCCATATGCAACTAATGAATTTGCAAATAAAACACTAAAAGTTGAAAGCAAGCTTGGCATTAATATAGGTAATCCTACATGTATCCAATATTGAAAGCTATTTGCTCTTAATATTTTTGCTGCCTCTCTATACTCTTCCCTTAAAGCATTAAAAGCTGGTATTAATAAAAGAGTTGCTAAAGGTATTTGAAAGTAAATATATATTAGTATTAAACCATTATTTGAATATATATCAAAGGTTGCCATACTTTCAATCCCTAAAGCCTTAGCTAAAATTACAAGTACTCCTGTCTTTCCTAAAAGTATAATAAATGAAAATGCTAGAGGTACTCCTGCAAAGTTAGATGTCATATTAAGTATAGACATAAATACTCTCTTCATTAATGATTCTGTATTATGTGCTGCCTTTGCTCCAATAAATGCTACTACTATACCAACAGCTGCTGAAATTATTGAAATTGTAATACTATTAATAATAGCTTGTCTATAAATAGGCTTAGAAAATACATTTATATAATTATCAAAAGTAAATCCACCACTACCTTCTTCCATGAAACTCTTAAATATTATTGAACATAAAGGTAATAATTCAAATAATAATATAAGTAGCAAAAATGGTGCTAAGGCTAACAAATATGGTTTAAATTTTATCTTATTCAAAAATAGTACCTCCAAATTCTTTTATATCTTTCATTCTTTTCGATCTATCTATCCCCAATAATTTACATACTAATGGCGCTAAATTTAATTGTGATATTTCTTTTTCTGAAAAATCACCTTTTTGCATATTACTTTCTTCATTAGAGAATATATATAAAGGAACATATCTTTGAATATAATCATTTCCTCCATGAATTTTATTTTCATTCATTCCATGATCTGATGTAACTATTACGTTATATCCCTCTTCAATCCAATTTGGCAAATATAAACCTAATATTGTATCTGCTTTTGAAATAGAACATGCATATTCCTCACTGTTACTTCCAAATTTATGTCCCGCATCATCAATATTCATTGAGTGAATAAATAAAAAATCTGGATTAAAATTACTCCTTAAAAACTCTCCATCATTAAATAAATGATTATCTGGGTAATGATCTTCATAATAGAAGATCCCATTTTCAACATTCCTATCAGTATTTAATTGAATTCTATCTTCTATTGGATTAAATGGAGATTTATTATATAATTCACTAAACCAATGATACGCCGCTGCTGCAGTTCTCAAATTATTTTTCTTACATAATGAAAAAATATTTTCTTCCTTTGATTTTCTTGAAATTATATTGTTTACTATTAAATGTTCTGAAACTGGTAGACCTGTAAAAAGTGTCTCATATATTGGTCTAGACATAGATGGCAATTCACCTTTAACTTTAAACTTTGTCCCTTTATTACTTTCAATCAAATGCTCTAAAAACCCCATATTTTCTTTTGCCCCATCATATGTACATCCGTCTAATAAAACAAATATAACCTTCTTCATTTACAAGTCTCCTTTATCATCTTATTTGTCTAAAGAGTAATAATATAATTTTTATACTTCTAAAAATATTCTCATATTAAATTACTCTATAGACCATTTAATAACTGATTTTCTTATACTTAAAAGAGTAACAGAATCGTTTTTCATTATTACCCTTTAACTCTAAAAACTTCTATTTAGCGTAGAAAAGAACATTTTCCTGCCATTCACTTGCTATGTTTTTAGTAGATTCTTCCCAAGCTTCTACATCTTGTACTGTTCTAGTATTTTCATATTCAGAATCATCTACCATCTTAGCTTTAACTTCTTCTGGTAACTCAACACTTTCTCTAATTGGCTTTGCAAATCCTTTTGCTAAATTAATTTGTCCTTCATCACTTAATATATATTCTCTTGTAAGTGCTGCTGCATATGGATTTTTAGCATAAGTATTAATAATCGTTGCATATCCTGCACTAATTGATGCTTCCTCTGGTATATGAACCTCAAAACTCATATTAGGATTATTAGTAGTAATTTGTTCTTTATACCCTAATGCATTGAAATCCCATAAGAGAGCAACATCAATTTCACCCTTTTCTAATCTTGAAATATTTAACTCACCTTTATCTAACCTTCCTTCTTCAGCTAACTTTTTATAAAAATCATATGCTGGTTGTAAGTTAGATTCATCGCCTCCAAAAGCAATTGCTGTAGCTAATATAGCATTTTGAGCTTGGCTTGCTTTTGTAACATCACCAACTGAAACTATATAATCTCCATTTAAAATATCTTCAAATGACTTTGGTGCATTTTCAACATTTGTAGTATTAGTTAATATTGAAATTGTTCCATAATATCCAACTACCCAATCTCCATCATCATCTTTAGCCCAATCAGGTAGTTCGTCCCAATAACTTGTTTTGTACTTTAATGTAAGCCCTTTTGCTTCAGCTATAGGCCCAAATGCCATACCTACATCTCCAATATCCTTAGTTGAATTTTTCCCTTCTGATTCAAATAATGAAATCTCCTCTGCTGAACTCATATCCACATCTGTTTGTTTTATTCCATAAAGTTTTTCTATTTCATCCCAAGTTTCTCCCCAATTGGCCCAACTATCTGGCATTGCTGCAGAATTTACTTTTCCTTCTTCTTTTGCCTTATCTATAATCTCTTCTAATGTCATACTATTTAAATCAATATCTTGTGATGTAGCTATATTTTTACTACCACATCCAATCATACTTAATCCAACACTCATAACCATTGCAATTGATAATAACCCCTTAATAACATTCTTTTTCATAAATTGATCTCTCCTCAATTATTTATATAAATTGTAATCTTCTTCCTAATTACAATTGAATTATAAAAGTATAGTGTTAAGGAAATATTAAACACGTGTAAAGATTATGATTAAAAACATCTCTCTTTTGTTAAATTTTTGTTTTTAAGTATAATCTGTATTGTTTTATTAATAAAATTATTTCTAAAACAAAAATAGCTAGATGACCACTCATCTAACTATTTTTACTTTATAATTTATTTATTAATATATTGTCTTTTTATTTTTTTTGATGTTGTCTTATCAAATTCTGTTTCTCTTATCTTAACTTTATTAATTCTTTTATAAGTAGGAAGATCTAAATTATATCTATCAACAATACTTTTAATTTCTTCTTCAATATTTTTTATTTTCTTTCTATCTAAATAATCATAATCCGGGAATATTTCAACTTTAATTACATCTTTATCCTCACTAACAACTATTTCTTTAATCATTCTATTAATTAACAATTCATTTTCTAATTCCTCAGGTGATACATTTTCTCCATTAGATAAAATTATAAGATTTTTTCTTCTTCCAGTTATATAAAGATAGTTATCTTCATCTATATATCCTAAATCTCCAGTTTTAAGATATCCATCAATTAAAGTTTCTTCTGTTTCTTTAAGCATTTTATAATATCCCATCATAACACTAGATCCCTTAACATATATTTCTTCATCTACAATCTTAGCTTCACAATTAGGAAGTAGCTGTCCTACTGATTCTTTTTTTATTCTTCCAGGTAAATTAGTACTTATTACAGGAGAACATTCTGTCATACCATATCCTTGTATTATTTCAATTCCAAACTCTTTAAATCCATCAATATACTTTGGATTTAAATATGCGCCTCCACTATAAATAGTCTTTAAGTTTCCTCCTAAAGCAGCTTTTGCAATGAGCTTCTTTGGTAACATTACACTACCATCCATCAATTTATTATATAATCCCTCTATTACCATAGGTACAAGACACATAATTTCAGGCTTAAATAATTTTAAGTTTTTAGAAACTCTTATTATTGAATCATTTATACAAATACAAAGTCCAGAATATATTCCTTTTAATATATCCATAGTAAAGCAAAAAACATGATTTATAGGAAGTACAGTCATAGAAACTGTACCTGGTTTAAGTCCCATATCACACGCAGTTGCATTATCAGCAAGATTTTTATGATTAAGCATTACTCCTTTACTTTTCCCTGTAGTTCCCGACGTAAATAATATAGTACATAACTTTTCATTATTAAGTTCTATAAAAAAATTCCCTTTATTATTTTCCATTAATTTATTTAAAGATAAAGAAAACTCATTATTAAGTTTTTCTGTCATTGAAATTATATGCTTTACTTTAGAACACTTTTCCTTAACTGCTTTAGCTATATCTACTCTATTATTATCATATATTAATACTTCTACATCTGCTCTCTCCATAAGTTCACATATATCATTTACTGGAAGTTTATCATCTATTGGAACAGTTACTCCACCTGAATTTACTACCCCAAAGTAACTTATAATCCACCAATAAGATGTTGAACCTATAATTGCTACATGTTTTCCTAGAACTTTTAAATTTTTTAATACATTACTTACTGCTTCACTATCATATTTTAAATCATTATAACTTTTACTCTCTATTTCATTTTTACTAATCTTATATTTAAAAGCAATGTTATCACCATATTCCTTAGCTGCATAATTTATTATGTCTCTCATATTCTTAATATTACCCATTGCATACCTCCCAAGCCACTGATATTATATATTCTTTATTATTTATACTTATTTTTTCTTGCTTAAATTTAAATCCCCTTACATTACAGATAATATTCTCATATTTATTACTTATATTAAACTCAACATTTTTCATTCCATAAGATAAACCTTCTCCAAGGCACTTTATAAAAGCTTCCTTTAAACTCCAAATTCTAAAGAAATACTCATCTTTTATATTACTAAGTTCCATATTACCTTTTTCTACTTCTGTTAATGATTTCTTAATAGCATATTTATTAGCTATTTTTATATCCTCTATATCAATACCAATTTCCATTTTATTTACTGCACATACAACAATATCATTACAATGGCTTATACTAAAATTAAGAGGACTTTTTTCTAAATAGGGTTTACCTTGTACACCATACTTATACTTCAAGTCCTCTTTCTTAAAATGAAACTCTTCTATTAACTTTTCCTCTAATAAACTAAATGCTTCCTTATGAAATTTACTATTTCTTTCTATCTTTGAAAGGCTTAAATCTATATTAATGCATTTATACCAATACATTTTCTTTTGTAAAATTACTTATATAATCTAATAAATCTTCTATTGTAATTAGCTTAAGTACAGATTTTTCATCTACTTCAAAATCAAATTCTTCTTCAATCTCACCTATTATACTCATAAATTCATAAGAATTAATTCCTAAATCTTCTATTAATCTTGTTTGTAAAGTTATATCCTCTACATTTACCTCTATATATTCATCTAATATTTCTTTTACCTTTTCAAATATCATTATTAACCCCCATCTTAAACACTTTCTATTATTTCTTCTATTGTTTTATATGGATTATTAATACCTTCAAATAAAATTTTACAAATATAATAATACATATATTGCAGTTTTTCAGGCGTAACCCTACCAGTTTGGTATTCAAAACTAAAATTTAATCCATTATCATTTGCCCTATGCATTACAGTTAAATATAAAGCATGTGCACAAACACCATTAGAGTACCAATTTGTTTTATAATCTATATTATTAAAACTTATAGTCTGTCCATTTTTACTCTTTGTTTCTTTCATAGTTAATGGTTGATAAGTTAAGCTAAGTGGTTCGTAAGTTTGTCCAGGTTCATTATTATAAAAATTAGTTCTATATGTTAGATATTCAACTGGATTAAAATTTGCATGACGGAATAATGAATTTTGAGCTTCTCTTATTTTCTCTATTCCATCCATAAATGTTTCATTTTTACTAACCACAGTTCTACAAGGAAAACAATGTATTCTTGTTCCACCGCTCTTCTTTTCCGCTATTGTAGCTCTCCTCGCAATTGTACTCATTATAGAAACATCTTCTTGATAATTAAACTTTTGCAAATATGTTCTAAGTCCCATCATTAGCAAACATACCATTGGAATTTTATTTTCCTCACAAAACTTTAATAATACATGTGAAGGATATTCCTCTAAGCTAAATACTGTAATGTTAGCATCAACATTATTACTAACATTAGTTACATTTCTTATATTATCATTACCTCTTATATGCCTTTCTTCTAATAATCTCTCTATTCCATCTATATCATTATATATAGGTTCTGATTCTTCAATTAAATTCTTAAAATACTCTCTATCTCTATATTTAGCTTTTGAATCTGCTTCGTATGCTAAGTCTTTTTCTATTTGCTTTATATAAGAATACATTTCCTTAGGATATTCCATTCCTTCATATCTTTTATAACAATATAGTTCAATTATATCCTTTAAAAATACTATTAAACTCTGTGCATCCATAGTCATATGATCAACTAATAGATATATTCCTTTATAATTATCTGGAGTTACTATCATTACTACTTTATTTAAAGGGGAATCTTCTCTTTCAAATGGAGTCTCTGTCCATTCTCTCATTTTTAATTCAGCCTCTTCCATTGTATAGTCTGAGAAGTCGTAGAATTCTATATCTCGTTCTTCCTTCTCTGCTACATACTGCATTACATTTCCCTCTAAATCTGTAACAAATCTAAGCCTCATTGACTCACACCTAGAATAGGCTTCATATATTGCATCTTTTAATATATCAAAGTTAATGTCTTCTTTTATAGTTAAACTTGTTCCTATATTTAACACTTGTTTTTTAGGACAATATTTTAAAGTATAAAAATGAAGTTTCTGAGCTGATGTTAATGGATATAACCTCTTATAATCAATTTCTTTAAGCATTAATTTTCACATCCCTATCTGATAAATATCTTTTTATAAAATCATCAACTTTCTCTTGATATTCTTTTGTTTCTTTATAATAGGACTCAGCATGGCCTGCTCTCTTTACTATAAAAAGAGCCTTAGGTGAAGAACAATTTTTATATATTTTTTCACTCATACTACAAGGAACAAAAGTATCACTATCTCCATGTATTAATAATATTGGAACCGTTGCCTTTTTTACTTCTTCTGCTGCATTACACTGATCTAATCTATATCCAGCTAACTTTTTACTCATTATACTTGCTATGTTTATAATAGGATATGGCGGTATATGATACATAGTTTTTAATACATTACTAAATACCTCTGCCGGCGAAGTAAATGCACAATCTGAAATTATACCTTTTACATTACTAGGTAACTCTAATCCAGATGCCATTAATACTGTTGCTCCCCCCATAGATGTTCCATGTAATAATATTTCACAATCATTACCTAATAAAGAAATCACATATTCAATCCATTTCACAAGATCATTTCTATCTAAGCATCCAAATCCAATATATTTCCCTTCACTTGCTCCATGCGCTCTAGCATCTATCATGAGAATATTAAAACCCTTATCTAAATAAAATCTAGATATTGCCGTGTAATCACTTATCCCAGCATTACTTGAATATCCATGCAAACAAATAACTATTTTTTTAGAATTTTCTTTAGGAAATAATATACCATGTAATTTTAAATTATCATCAGACTTTATATAAACATCATTATGCTCTTGTTTTATAAGCCACTCTTTCTTCTTTTTAATTTCAGGAATATATTTAACCCAATCTGTTCCTGACATCTTTTTAGTTCTCTCAACATCAGCCTTGTTTCTTATTAAAGTTCTTTTTAACAAATATGATGCTATTGTTACTTCTGTTGCTGCAAAACATAATATTCCACCAATTATTATTCTTTTACTCAATTTACACCTCTCAATTAGTGAAACTTTGGCCAAAATTTACTTATATTTTTTTTTAATTTGAAACATATTTTCATCATCTAATATATCTGCTACAGCATAGTCATATTGCCTCAATTTTTGTGTCGTCATTTCTAAACTATTTATTGTATCCCTAATTTTCTTTTTGATATACTCTCTATATTTACACATTAACTCTCTTCTTTCATCTACAGTTTCATCGCCTTTTAAATATAAAGCTATATATTCCTTTATATTTGAAATTGGCATATCAATATCTCTGAGATTTATAAGCATTCTTATCCACTCTAAATCTTCCTCAGTATATCTTCTTACACCATTCTCATCCTTTTTAACAAATGGTGTTAATCCTTCTTTGTCATAATATCTAAGAGTGTATATTGAAATATTAAGTTTTTTCGATGCATCTTTTATTAAATATTCCATTTTATCCCTCCTGCAATTTAATTATAAATGCTAGAGTGCACTCTATGTCAAACATTACATTACGACACTATATACTTAGAAACTCTTAATTTTTTCATCTTTTTTAATAAATAACTAAAATACTTATTAGAATTTTGTCATCTAAACCTTTACTTATCTAATCAAAATTTTATTATATATTGTTAATTTTTTTATTTGTAAATTAATTAAAACCTTCAATAATACATTTCTATATTATCGAAGGTTTCATAATTAATATAAATTATAGAAAAACATTTAAAGTTTAAGTTTAATATGTATATCTATTTCTTCCTTGTTGCTTAGATTTATATAAATTTTCATCTGCAGCCTTAGTAAGTTCCAATAAGTCATTATCAGTATATAGAATAGATGATGCTAATCCTATACTTAAAGTTATTCTATCACTTGCTTCCGAATACTCATGTTTAATATTTCTATTATATAGTTCTAATCTTAGCTCATCTAAATATTTAATTAATTCATCTATAGTTTTATATGAAATTACTGAGAATTCTTCTCCACCATATCTAAATACCATATCATCTGCAAATACAGACTTTATAATTTTAGCAACTTCTATTAATGCTTTATCTCCATTTATATGTCCATAATTATCATTATATAATTTAAAATAGTCTATATCTATCATTATAAAAGTTACTTGTTTTTTACTTTCACATGCACTTTTAAGTGTTTCATTTAAATAACCTCTATTATATACCTTAGTTAATTGATCCATTATACTTAATTCCTTAAGCTTTGAATTTAACATATTAATTTTTTTATTTTTTCTTACACTACTTATTAAAATACATATACTAATTACCGTAGCTATAAGTAATATTGTAGCTCTAATTTTTGATTTTAATATTTCTTTTTCTTTTATAGCATTGCTTACTTTAGAGAATATACTATCAGTGTATACTTGAGATTCTTCACTATTATTGAAATCATTTAAATATGGTATATATTCTATAAAAGTTTTATAATCCTCCTGTTGAAATGATATACTTAAAATTTCATCTATTATAGAGTATCTTATATCTGACTTAATACCTCTATTATTTAATTCTTCTAAAATAATTTTATAATTTTCAATAGCATTACTATAATTTTTATTTTCAAAATAATCTATTTTTTCTCTTGCATATTCTAATACTATATCAGTATTTGCATATGTCTCATCGCTATATTGCTCATACAAATTTTGTGCTTTATTTAAGTATTCTTTAGCTAACTCTAAATTATTAAAATCTATTTCTAACTCTACACAATTTGAATATAACCATATCAAATCTTTAATAGAATTAGCTTTATTAGCTAGCTCTAAATATTTTTCTTTATATATTTGATAATTTGTATAATCATATTTTTTACCATAACAATATACTAAATATCCATATACACTTAGCATATTATCAGTGTTTTCCAACCTTCCAGATTTAATAAATGCTTCATATATATCAATAGTCTTTGAATATTTCCTTTGTAGATAATAAGTCTCTCCTAAATTTATTACACATCTATTTATAAGTTCATTACTCTTTAATTCAATAGCTATTTCTAATGCATTTACTGTATATTCTAGTGCTAAATCAAACTCACTACTTAACTTATATAATGTTGATAAATACAGATAATTTCTAACTATATTAGCATCTTTCTCAGTATACTCTAATGATTTTCTCATTAAATCAATTGCTTCATTAATATTATATCCAGCCGTTACTTTTGCCTTTGCTCTAGCATAATATAAATTACCTAATAAGTTTTCTTTATTATTTTTTAAAGCAATAGATTTAGCTTGATCAAAAAAACTTTCTGATTCCTCTAGCTTTTTTAGTTTTATATAGTTACTAGATAATGCACTATATATTTTTATATCTAATTCATATTCATCATCTTTAATATCTATATGATTACTATATTTTAATGCTTCTTTTAAGTAATTTATTGATTCCTCATTTTTATTCTCTAAAAATTTAATAGCTCCCAAAGCATAATATGCACTTTTTATTTTAAAATTATCTTTATTACCATTTGTTTCTGCTTTTAATTCTTCTTCTATTTTCAGTTCATAATCTTCTAACTCTTCTTCATTCAGCAGTGATTCCTCATCTTTATCTATAATATCTATTAATTTTATTGAATATGATTTTTCACCCTTTATAGATTGATTTAATATTAAAATTGAAGCAATTGCAAATAAAATTATCATAATTATTGATATTATAATTACTAATATTTTTTTTCTTTTAATCGCTAACATTTCACTATCTCCTTATAAAATCATTCTGTTTTATAATATACTATATTTAATTACCTTTATATATATTTTTTTGTTCTTTCTATTAAGGGAATTTATCCCGTTATAAATTTTTTAAAAAATCAATTATTACTTTCCTATAAATACATATCTTTCTATAGAATCATTACTCTTTTTAATCTTCATTATAAGTATTATAGTAAACTCTATATTTAATATCATATTCTTGCACAATATTTCAAAAAAATATTAAATCTATAAATTTCCTCGGAAATATATAGGTTTTTTTATTCTATTATGTCATTTAAATCTTTATTATGATTATTGAATCATAACAAAATATAATATAAAATTAATCTATAAAATATAGTATATAAAAGGCTATATATCTCTTTATATACTATTAGGAGGATTTATTATGTCACATCCAAAAACATTACCTGTTTGTCCTGTAGAAACAACATTATCTTTAATAAGTGATAAATGGACGGTTATTATTCTTAGAGACTTATTAACTGGAACAAAAAGATTTAATGAATTAATGAGATCAGTAACTGGTATTACACAAAAAGTTCTTACTAGCCATCTTAGAAATATGGAATCTAACGGTCTTTTAATACGCAAAGTTTATGCTGAAGTTCCTCCAAGAGTAGAATATACTCTTACTGAAACAGGATATAGTTTAAAACCAATTCTTGATGCTATGTATGCTTGGGGAGAAGATTATAAATCTAAGAATGAAGAATAAAAAACGAAGAAATACTTTTAATTAGTACAAGTATTTCTTCGTTTTTTATTATGTTAACAGTTATATTCTTTAGGTGGATTTCCTGAAAAATCTGCAATTACTGCATGTGCATTTTCCAAGTAAAACACTTCAAATATTGGATTATTAGCACTATTATATTGTCCCTTTACAATTGGGTTATTCATGCATTCTTCTTTAACTTCCATGTTATTTTCAAATACTACTTTTCCATTTAATCTTATCCAAGCATAATTAGGGCTTGATATTGAAACTTCAATATAAGGATTTGATTGCATATCCTTATATACATCCTTTTGATTATTTGTACAAAACCATAATCTATTATCCTTCTCAAAACAGAACATAAATGGACGACACTTTGCTTTTCCATCTCTACCTACTGTTGCTAGATATTGAACAGGATTTGCTTGTAAAAACTCAACTACTTCCTTCATATTTTTATCTCCTTATCACTTAAAATACTATTTATAATTTATATAAAAATCACTTGTAATTTTTTATTATTGAGTGGCCACTTCCTATATCTGTATTATATCTAGTATTGTTTTCAGTGAAAAGAACGCACTTTAAAGTGGTATAAGTACCATATAGTAATATAGTATTATTCAAGTATTATAATTACTTCTAAGTGCTATAGTATATAAAGGATACTATAAGATTAATTTTTATCTATTCATTAGACTTTAAAGCATCAATCATATTAATTACCATATATAAATTGAATGGTTTTCTTTTTATTAATAATTAGTTTATTTTCAATTTATAAAAGTAGTATAATATAGATAATATTGCCAAAGCGAATATAACTATTATTCCAAATCTAAAAGAAGGAGTGAACGTAATATGCTTCAAATTCAGAAAATATATAAAAAATACGTTACTGGAGATTTAGAACAAACTGCTCTGGATGGAGTCTCTTTAAATCTAAGAGATAATGAATTCGTTGCAATCTTAGGTCCTAGTGGCTCAGGAAAGACAACATTATTAAATGTTATCGGAGGACTTGACCGTTATGATAACGGTGATCTAATTATCAATGGAATTTCTACTAAAAAATATAAAGATAGAGATTGGGATTCTTATAGAAATCACACTATCGGATTTGTATTTCAAAGCTATAACCTAATTCCCCATCAAACTGTTCTTTCAAATGTTGAGTTAGCTTTAACTATTTCTGGTATATCCAAGTCAGAAAGAAAAAGACGAGCAACAGAAGCTCTAGAAAAAGTAGGTCTTGGAAAACAACTCCATAAAAAACCTAACCAAATGTCTGGTGGTCAAATGCAACGTGTTGCTATTGCAAGAGCTTTAGTAAATGATCCAGAAATATTATTAGCTGATGAACCAACTGGAGCACTTGATAGTGAAACTAGTATTCAAGTTATGGATTTATTAAAAGAAGTAGCTAAAGACAGATTAGTTGTTATGGTAACTCATAATCCTGAATTAGCAGAACAATATGCTAATCGTATTGTTAGAGTAAAAGATGGACATATTATAGATGATTCTAACCCTTATGAAGTGGATACCAAAAATATGGCTCCACCTAAACATGAAAATATGGGTAAAGCTTCAATGTCATTACTAACTTCATTATCTCTAAGCTTTAACAATTTAAAAACAAAGAAGGGAAGAACTCTTTTAACTTCATTTGCAGGATCAATAGGTATTATTGGAATCGCCTTAATTTTGTCCCTTAGCAATGGAGTTAATACTTATATTGATAATATTCAAAAAGAGACTATGACATCATATCCAATATCTATTGAGGCTGAAACAATTGATCTTAGTAGTATAATGTCTTCAGGTGGACCTGCAGCTGGACAAACTAACGATGCTAATCACGATTTAGATGCAATTTATTCAAATGGATCTGGTCTTGAAATGGCATCTACTATGACAAGTAGTTTTACTGAAAATAATTTAACTGCATTTAAAAAATATTTGGATAATCCTGATAGTGAAATAAATAAATATGTAGGCGAAAATGGTATAATATACTCTTATGACACAAAATTTGGTGTTTATACAAAAGATCCAGATGGAACTTTTGTAAATACAGATGGAAGCACACTAACAGATAAAAATAGCTCTATAAGTACAATGATGGGAATGTCTAATATGTCTCCAATGTCAAAGATGTCTGGACTTCCTGGAATGACATCAAGTTCAAACAACTTTAGTGAATTGCTTTCTGGTAAAGATGGTGAATCAGTAAGTGAAGCTGTTAAAGAAAGCTATGACTTACTATATGGTAGTTGGCCTACTGCTTATGATGAAATTATACTTGTATTAGATTCAAACAATGAAATTTCTAGTAATACACTTTATCAATTAGGTATTTTGCCAAGCTCTGAATATAAGGAGTTAATTAATAAAATAGAAAACGGTGAAGAAATTAAAATAGAAAGTAAAAGCTGGAATTATGAAGATATATGTAATAAAGAATTCTATATGATTCCTGAATGCGATACTTATATAGCAAATGGCGATGGTACATTTAAATCTATAAAAGAAGATACAGCTGAAATGGAAAAATTAATGAATAACGCTATAAAATTAAAAATAACAGGTGTTGTTCGTCCACAAGAAGATGCTAAAAATGCCTCAATTTCTACTGCACTAGGATATACAAGAGCACTTACTAATTATATTATCCAATATACAGATGATAGTGAAGTTGTTAAAGCTCAAAAAGAAAATCCAACTATTAATGTATTAAATGGTATGGAATTTTCTCCATCTACTGATGATGAAAAAATAGCAGATGCAAAGAAATATTTAGGAAGTCTTGGAGTTTCTGATAAAGCGAGTCTCTTTAAGACAATGATGTACTCTATGCAAACTACAAATGACGGAATGTCAAATATGGACAATCCCTCAATACAAGCTGGAACACCAGATATATCAACTATGAGTGAAGAACAACTTGCTGCTATGTTAGATGAATATCTAAAATCACCAGATAATGATACATTACTTAAAATTTATGATGCATATATTTCTACAGGAACTTATGATGATAATATGACTACTTTTGGTGTAGTAAGCTTAGATGCCCCTTCTTCTATTAACATATATACAGATAGCTTCGAAAACAAAGAATCTATTTCTGATTGTATTGAAGATTATAATTCAACTGCAAGTGAAGAAGATCAAATTAGCTATACAGATTATATTGGAATACTATTATCTTCTGTTACTACAATAATTAATGTTATATCATATGTACTAATTGCATTTGTAGCAGTTTCCCTTGTTGTTTCTTCTATTATGATTGGAATTATTACATTCATATCTGTAATGGAGCGTACTAAAGAAATTGGTATTTTACGTGCTATTGGTGCATCAAAACATAATATATCTCAAGTATTTAATGCTGAAACATTTATTATTGGACTTTGCTCTGGATTATTAGGGGTTGGAATTTCATTGTTATTATTAATTCCTATAAATTCTATTATTCATTCATTATTAGGTATGGATACTGTTAATGCTTCATTACCTATATCTAGTGCAATAATATTAATTATACTTAGCATGATTCTTACTATTATTGGTGGATTTATACCATCAAAGAAGGCTGCTAAAAAAGATCCTGTTACAGCACTTAGAACAGAATAATTTTTAAAATATAATTTCAAATATCATTAATAAAATAAGCGATATCAAAGTATCATTCGATATCGCTTATTTTCATTTTATATTATTTATTATCAGTTTTCTTTTGAAAATCTTCATTATCAATTATAAAACGCTCATGTATTCCTTCACCAATTTTTCCACGTTCATCGAATGCTTCAACTTTGAATACAAGTCTTCTTCTATCTACTTCAACTAACTCACTTTTTGCAGTTACTTCCATCCCTATAGGTGTACTAGATAAATGTTTTACATTCATAACTGTTCCAACGCTACCTTTTCCATCTTCTAATTCACTTTGAACACTTTTATAAGCAGCTTCTTCCATAAGTGCAACCATAGAAGGTGTTGCATATACATTTAACTCTCCACTTCTTAAAGTCTTTGCAATATTATTTTCATTTACAGTATCCTTAGCTTCACCAATTATTCCTACATTAATCATTTTATTTCCCTCCTACTGCTGTAAAATAATTTAACTGTTAAACTTAAGTAACATCATATATATCATCTATTATATCATTATTTAAAATATGTAAATATTATTTAGGTTTCTAAAATAAAAGACAGTAAGCCATAAACTTACCGTCTCATAAAAAAATTAAACTTAATCAACATAATAAATATTAATTTTGATAATTTATATCTTGCGTTGTTTGATATGTAAATAACTTAATTTTATCTCCTTCAAGCTGTTCTTTATTCATATCTACTGCATTTATTCTATTATTATCATAAGTCTTATAATAATAGATACCATTTTCTTGATCCATACAAGAAGAGTATAAAGTTAAGTCTTGTAATCCATCCTCTGTAATAACTCCCCCTTTTACCATTTTTACATAGTCTAACATGTGAAAAAATTGAGTAATGGCAGTTATATCATCTTCTATGTCTGGCATATTGTCTCTAATATATGCAATTCTTACAAATCTAGATACTGATGCAAAGTCTCCAGGCATTCCTAGAGTACCAGCCCCAATTCCTAAAGGTTTTAACTCTTGATTACTCCACTTAGTTTCTTTAGGTTGATTTGGTGCAATATTCATATATTCATTTAAATTTGTTAAATGCCAATCAAATGTTGGATTATTAGTCAAAACTCCTACAGGATTATCATATACAGAAAATTTATCTTTAGTTTTTTCAACTACAATTGACTTACCTGTTTTATCAGAAATCATCCAATGAAGAGTTGAAACTGGTGTTTTATCATTTATAGGTATATCTACTAACTCTATATTTTTAATAGCATCCTTAACTTCATCTACTGTTTCATGATTAGATAATACCCACTGTATAAAGTCATATGGAGCAATATTAATTTTGCCCTTAACTATCTCTTTTTCATAATAAACATATCCTGCAAAATTTAATCCTGCACAAGCTAATCCGTTTTCATTCATTGCATCTGCAATTGCAGGATGATCATCAATAACAGTTCCTATACCAATAATTGCTCGATTATTAGTTATCATATCGCCCGTAACCTTATCTTGAAATTTATAATTTCTTGGAATAAGCATAACTGATTGATTAAAGTTATATGATAAATCCATATTTCTTCCGAAAAAACATTTATTATTATTTGATTTTATACTTAATGCTGTACACACATTATCACCTCATTTGTATTTATCTTATTTATTTTATATATTAAGATTGTAGATTATAATACTCTAAAATATTTTTTACTTTTATTATTTCTCTCTCATTCTTATATTATCCATGTTTCTGTATTATGAGCTATTTTTAAATAGTAAAAGAACCACAAGATTATCTTGCAGTTCTTATTATATAATTTAAAATACATATAAATGCTTATAAATAGCTATATTACTTAACTAACCTTACTACAGTTTCAGCATGTGGAGTATTTGGGAACATGTCTTTAACTGTGCTCTTATCAACTTTATAGCCATGAGCTAATAATACATCTAAGTTTTCAACCATTGTCTTTGGATTACATGAAACATATATTATTTCAGGTGCATTAAATCTAATTACATAATCTAAAGCCTTTGGAGAAACACCACTTCTTGGTGGATCTAAGATGATTATATCTGGCTTATCCTTAACTTTCTTAATAGTCTCAGCAACATCACCAGCTATAAACTCACAGTTATTTAATCCGTTAAGCTTAGCATTTTCTTTTGCTGCTTCAACAGCTTCTTCAATAAGTTCAAGTCCAACAACCTTCTTGGCATTAGGTGCAGCTATTTGACCAATTGTACCAGTTCCACAATAAAGATCAAATACAACTTTATTTTCACCATCTCCCATAAAATCTCTAACTACACTGTAAAGAGATTCTGCTCCCTTAGAGTTAGTTTGGAAGAATGAGAATGGTGATATTTTAAATTTAAGACCAAGTAAAGTTTCAACTATGTAATCTCTTCCAAATAATACATTTACCTTTTCAGGTACAACTGCATCAGATAAAGAATTATTTTCAGTATGTAATATAGATACTAATTTACCTTTATAATTTTGAGATTTAAGTAATTCAGTATATTCTGTTAAATCAAAATCAATTTGAGTTGTAGTTACTAAGTTAACCATAATCTCACCAGTATTAGTAGCTTTTCTGATAACTAAATGTCTTAAATAACCTTCTCTTTTCATTACTCTATAATAAGGTAATCCTGTTTTTCTAAAGTAATCTACAGTTGTTTTAAGAACAGTTCTAAAATCTTCATCAACTATCATACAGTTATCAACAGTTAATACACCAAAAGACTTTCCTTTCATGTGCATTCCTAAAGTAAGTTCTCCACCTTTTTCTAAATCTCCAAAAGTGAATTCCATTTTATTTCTATATTCCCAGCAATTTTCGCTACCTTTTACTCCAAGGTACATTCCCATAGGTAAGTCCTTTTCTTCAAAAAGATCGCAAATTTCATCACTTAATAATTCTAATTGCTTTTCATAAGTTAAATTTTGAGAGCTACATCCTCCACATACTCCAAAGTGAGGACATGGTGCTTCTATTTCATATCCAGCTTTTTCAATTACCTCTACAAGCTTAGCTTCAGCATATCCTTCTCTATTTTTCTTAACTGTAGCTTTTACTGTTTGCCCAGGGAAAGCACCTTTCACATAAATCTTCTTTCCTTCACACTCTGAAATTCCTGTTGAAGGAAATTTTATATTGTTTATTTTTAATGTTAATTGACTTCCTCTTTTCATCTTACGCTCCAATCTAAAAATTAATTATTTATTATAAAAAAAATCATAACTTTTAACTTCTAACTATTAGTATTATACATTAAAACAAAAATAAAAACACCTCTATAAATTATTATAAAGGTGCTTTATAAAGTTATCTAAATATGAATTTTTTTCCTAAAGTTTTTCCGTGTAAAACTTCTTGTAAAATTGGATAATATAGTATGTTACTTATTACATAAATAATCATAAATACTTCTTCTCTTAAAGCTACTCTATATCCAAAAACTCTTAAAGCTAAATCAAATATTCCAAACACTACCAATGCTAAAGCTATAACAAATATTTGATCTAATATTCCACTTAAAATAACTTTTGTATAGTGAAGAAACTTACCATCAGCCTTTATTTCTTCATCCCTTATAAATTCTCTAGCTTCTGCAGCTTTCTCTTCAGCTAAATATACCTTTGCTTCCTCTAAAACTTCTGGCGATACGGAATTATCATTATTTTCAGCTGAATTAACCTTTTCTTTATTGTTATCTACCATCTCTACCTCCATAGAATTTATATTTATATAATTAAAGCTTATTATTTACTTAAAGTTATATACTCTACTTTCTAATTTATAAAGTAAAAAGTCTTCTGTAATTGTTATTGTTTCTTTTAAACCATCAACATTATTTGTTATAGTTTCTATACCCTCATCTGTACCATTTTTAATTGCATCATATATTTGTTTATCTAACTCAGTATAATCTCTGTCATAATCACCAGTAAATGCTTGTGAAAAAGCTGATAATGATAAATTTTCAAAATCAAATTTTCCTGTTTCTAATATAGTCTTTTTATCTAACTTATATCCTAATTTCATTTCTAATTTTCCATTAGCTAAATCTGAACCATATTGTTTGAAACCAAAGTATAAACTTTCTAATCTCTCTGCATCCGGAATATCAAAATATACATAAGTATCATTAACTGATTCGCCATTCTCTTCTTTTATTTCATCTTCTGTAATATCATAATCTAATGAATATCCTTTAGCTGTTGATTCTACACTTGCTAATGACTTTTCATATAATTCTTTAACTTCTTCTCTAGTATAATCTTCTGACCATTTTCCTGGAAGTATATCTACATTTTCAACTGCTGTCTTTTGATTATCTTCTGCTGTCTTTCCCTCACCGTTGTTACTTGAGCATCCTACTACACTAATAGCTAACATTGCAACTAATGCTAAAGATATTGCCTTCTTCTTCATGTTCTTACCCCCTACACTATTATTTAACTTAATAATATGTTTTCCTAAATCTTATTAATTATAACATTAATCCCCTGTGTTTTTAAAGCATTTGAAAACATATTTATGTAAAATTCACATTATAATCTACAACTTAATGCTATCCTTTATTTTTTCAAAGGTCTTTTCTCCTATTCCATCAACATTTTTTAATTCTTCAATAGATTTAAATCCATTGTTTTTTTCTCTATATAAGATTATAGAGTTAGCTTTTACTTCTCCTATACCTGGAATTTCTTTAAGTTTACTTATATCTGAATCATTTATACTTATCTTTCCATCATCACTATCTTCATTTATTTCACTGTAATCTACTTCTTCCTCTATGTTAACATCATTTATATTTCTAATTATTATTAACTCATGATTGCTAATTTCCTTGGCTCTATTTATATTTGAAATATCTGCTTCCTTTGTTAATCCCCCTGCCATTTCAATTAAATCTTTAATTATACTTCCTTCATTTAAAGTATAAACATCTGGATTCATTACTTCTCCCTTAATTTCAACTACGATTGTATTATTAGAATTTGTTTTTAAATTGCTATTCTCAGTACTACTCTCAATAAATACCTCATTATTATCTTCCTGAGTTTCTTTTAAATAATCAGTATTGTTATTCTCTTTTTCAATACTAATATTATCTTCATCTATAAAAATATTTTGCATATATTCATCTTTAAAAACATTATTTCTATTTTTTCCATATGTTAATAGTGACACACTTACTGTTATAAATAGAACTATTATTATTCCTATTACCTTTTTATTTTTTAAATTATCCATTATCTCCCTCCTCATACTCCTTATAATTATTGACATAAATTACATTTTTAAACTTTTACAGTGAATTTATCTATGGAATTCTTCTTATTTTTTTGGTAAACTTATAAGATATAAGATGTAACTTAAGGGAGAGATTTATGAAAAAATTATTATGCAAAACGTTTGCTTTGGTGTTTTTACTTACAAGCGTGTTAACCAACCTTACAACAATAAGCTCTTTTGCACTACCTAATTTATATTCTGAAGGTATTTATCTTATGGATACAACTACAGGAAAAGTACTTTATGAAAAAAACGCTAATGTTCAATATATGCCTGCTTCAACTACTAAAGTAATGACAGCAATACTTGCATTAGAAAACTGTCAATTAGATGAACAGGTAACTATAGGAGAAAATCCACCATTAGTAGATGGCTCTGCAATCGGACTTGCTCAAGGCGAAGTTTATACAATAGAGGAATTACTTTTAGGATTACTTCTGGAATCTGGAAACGATTGTGCTGAAGCTATTGCTGAACACATAGCTGGTTCCAATGAGGAATTCGCAAAATTAATGAATAAAAAGGCTAAAGAACTTGGTGCAACTAATACTAATTTTAAAAATCCAAGTGGATTAACTGAAGAAGGTCATTTAACTACAGCTCATGATTTAGCTTTAATAATGGCATATGCATCTCAAAATGAAGATTTTGTTAGAATAGCTAGAACTCCATCTCACTTTTATGAAACCCATCCATTTTCAGATGGTAGTGAAAAGTGGGCAATTAATAAAAATCCTCTACTTAAAGAAGATTCAAACTATAAATATCAATATGCCTATTGTGGTAAAACAGGTTATACTATAGCTGCAAATCACTCATATACAGCTGTAGCAAAAAAAGATGATCAAACTATAGTTGGTGCTTTCTTAAATGCAACTGATAAAGATGGATTATATACAAGCGTAGGTCAATTATTTGATTGGGGATTTGAGAACTTTAAAACTAAAAAAGTAGTTTCTAAAGGTGATAAATTAGATGATTATTCTCTAGATAATTCTACATCTATCCCTTTATTATCAACTGAAGACTTTTATTATACTTTTAATCTAAGTGAAGGTGAAAATATAACTAATCCTAACATATCCGTGGAATATGATAGTAAAGATTTGACAACTACCTCAATTAAAGAAGGCGATATTTTATTTGATGCTTCTCTTTTAATTAATGGTAATAAAGTCTCTGATATTAAATTAGCTAGTGGTGTAGATAGAGAATATACAACTGAAGTTATGGTAAAGAACACCATAAAAAAAATTACTTCAAGTAAATATTTTATTTTAGGAATAATTGCTATTGTTATTATAATTATATTATTTTTAATACTAATATCAGTAATACGTAATAAAAGACGTAGAAAAAAATTTTTAGCAAGACGTTCTTATATAAGAAATAAACATAATTTTTAATTAAGAATTATGAGTTAGAAATAATCTACTTTTAGTAAGGTTATCTCTAACTCTTTTATTTTAACCTCTTAACTTTTCTAGTAGTTCTTTTATGTCATTTGGTAATTCAGCTCTTAATTCAAGTGGTTTTTTAGTTCTTGGTGACTTGAAATTTAATCCATATGCATGAAGTGCCTGCCTTGGTATAATCTCAGAATCCGATTCATCCCCATATAAAGTATCTCCATAAATCGGATGCCCTAATGAAGATAAATGTACCCTAATTTGATGAGTTCTACCAGTTTCAAGTAAACATTCAACTAAATCTGCATCCTTTAATCTTTCGATAACCTTATAGTGAGTAATACTTCTTTGGCCTCTCTCATCTACAACTCTTTTCATATTTCCTTCAAGTTCTGGTCTATATATTGGTTTATCTATTGTTCCTTCCATTTCTTCCATATGACCATGAACTAAAGCTAGATATCTTTTGTCTATTTCATTTTGTTGCATATTATTAGATAATTCCATATGAGCATATTGATTCTTAGCTATTATTATTAATCCTGATGTATCCATATCAAGTCTACTAACAAGCCTTACTATACAGTCTTGATTAGTTTCTTTAAAATAATATAATAATGCATTTGCTAACGTTCCTGATTGATATCTTTTAGTTGGGTGAACAACCATATTCGGTCTTTTGTTTACAACTATAATTTCACTATCCTCATAAACTATATCTATATCTATTTTTTCTGGTTCTATATTTTGACTTTCTTTTTTCTTTAAACTAATTGATATATTATCATTTTCTTTTAAAACATAATTCATTCTTACAGGAGTGTTATTTACTAGTATTCTTTTATCCATAGCAGCTCCTCTTATAAACCTTGAAGATAATTTCATCTCTTCTTTTAGATATTCTCTTATCTTTCTACCTTCAAAGCCTTTTTCTACGCTTTTTTCTAAAGTGCTCATACTTTACCTCCCTTAAATAATTAAGAGTTAAGAATTAAGAATTAAGAATTATTGCTTAAACTGCTCTTTGCAGTTTGTCACACTTCATTTTTAAAGTCATTTTCATACTTTAAATTTAAACTCTTAACTCTACATTCTTAACTCTAAACTAAAAATGTATTTTATTCAAACTCTAAATAATCTTCACCAATTATTATTACTGCATCATACTTTTCATATTCTGAATCTTTATTCTTTGAAAGATTTTTAATTCCTGTATCATCGCTTAATAACTTCTTTAAATCTTTATTATTTGATAATATACTTGATTCTTTACTTTTATCAAAATTTCCAACACTTATATTAGCATATCCCAATTTCTCTAGTTCTGTTTTTAAATTTCCCGCTAAACCATTTACTCTAGTTGCATTTAAAACCATAATAGAAGAATTCTTTTTTGCTTCACTATTATCTGCCTCACTAGTAATCTTTAATGATTCTATTAAGCTTTGATTATATGAAGGATCTGCAACTAAAAAATCTTGTCCATATATTTTTTCGTTATATCCTTGTAATGTATTCATAGATATTCCTGAATTGCTTATCATCTTCAATCCATACTTTATCATATCTGTACCTGACATATTAGTTACTACATTTTCTTTTATAGACTTTAAAATATCTGGAACCTGAGTAATTATCATAGGATTAGTACATTTCTCAATTACTGCAGATATAAACTTTTGCTGATTTTTAATTCTTCCTAAGTCTCCATCTACAAGACCTGTACCATCATTATTCTTTCTCCATCTAAAGAACTCTTCTGCTTTTTGTCCATCCAATAATACTGTTTCGCCTTTATTAAAATGTATATGCAAATCTTGAGCATCATCATCATAATACATATCTCTATCTATATACATTTCTACTCCACCAATTGCATCAATTAAATTTCTAAATGCAGCATAATCAATCTCTACAAGATAATTAACTGTTATATCTAATAAATCTTCAACTTGTTCTATAACTTCTTCTTCTCCACCTAAAGCATAAGCAGCATTTATTTTCCAATAAGGAATGTAATTTCCATTACCATCATGTGCATTTTCAACCTCAATTAAAGTATCTCTTGGAATTGAAACTACTTTTATATTATCTGTACGTGGATTATAATTTAACAACATCATAGTATCAGTTCTTCTAGCAGAAGTATTTGAAGTATTCTCTGCATCTCCTATATCCATACCTAATAATAATATATTTACAGTTTCATTTGCTTTAGGCTTAACCCCTGCCATCATATCATTATTATTTAAAGATGCAATAAAAGAAAACAAGTATACTCCACATAGTACTGTTAATATTACTATTGTTAAAAATGCAGCTGTAATTGCTCTTTTTATAACTGTAGATTTTTTTTCTTTTCTTCTTAATTTCTTTCTTATCTCTAACTCTTCTCTTGGGCTTAATTCTCTGCCTCTCTTTTTATTAGAGACTCTTCTACTATTATTTCCTCTGTTATCCTTTTTACTTGACATTGTCCCGTCCCTCACCTTATATATACTAATAAAAAATTAATTACTATTAAAATCTATTTAGTCTTCATATTATATACTAAATAATTTCTTGCTTTAACAGAGTTTATATCTACTGCACAACCTTTTGTTAATAAATATATAGTTGTATGAGTTAATGCCTTTAACATAGCTAAGTCTAAATCTTTATAAGCTAATTCTCTAATCTCATCTACACCATCAAATTTTCTAGAAGGTTCTATTAAATCTGCAAGGTATATTATTTTTTCAAGATTAGTCATATTTTCCTTACCTGTAGTATGCCATCTCATAGCATTCAAAATTTCTTCATCTTCTATTTCAAAAACTTTTCTAGCTATTATAGGTGCAATTATAGAGTGCCATAATTCTTGTGTATTTTTTTCATCAATTGATAAAAAAATATTCTCATCTTCTATTACTTTTTTCAACTCTTCATCACTCATATTTTTTGCAACATCGTGACAAAGTGCTGCTATTTCAGCTTTATTTTTATCTTCTCCATAAATTTCTGCAAGCTTAATAGCTGTATTAACAACACCTAAAGTATGCCCATACCTAGATGGCTTTAAATTATTTTTTAAATACTCTCTTATTTCCTCTAATCCCCACATTTTAATGCCCCCTATATAAATTATTCTGTTCTATATACTCCATAACTTTATCAGGCATAAAGAAATCTACTCTTTTTCCCCTTATTATTCTTTCTCTAATCATAGAAGAAGAAATGTCCAAATTACTTATATCTAATAAAATTATATTTGAATTATATTTATCTTGTAACTTTTTCTTTTGTCTTTCAAGGGCTTCTTTAGTGTACTCCCCTCTATTGAAAGCTACAAATGTACAATTACTTAATACTAACTCTGGATTTTTCCACTTTTCTATATCCATTAAAGAATCAGCTCCAGCAATGAAGAAGACTTCAATATCTTCTTCATCACCTTTTAAATATTTTAAAGTTTCATAAGTATAACTATATCCTTGCTTCTTTATTTCATAATCACTAATTTCAAAGCCTGAATAATCTTTTATAGCCATCTTAACCATATCATATCTATAGTTAGAATCTATTACTGGACTTTCTTTTTTATGTGGTGGATTTCCTGCAACCATAAATATAACTTTATCTAAATTTAAAGTTTCTTTAGCTTCATATGCAATATATAAATGTGCTAAATGTATGGGGTTAAATGTTCCACCCATCATACCATATCGTTTCATAGTTACTTATTTTTTCCTTGAGGTAATTCTATTTTAGGTTTCTTTTCAGATCTCTTATATAGTACAATCTTGCTTCCTATAGCTTGAACTCCTTCACATCCTATAGCTTTGCATATTTCATCAGAAACCTCTCTAGCAGCTAATCCACTATTTTCTAAAACCTTTATTTTTATAAGTTCTCTAGCTTCTAAAGCTTCTTCTAATTGTCTTAAAAATGTTTCTTCAACACCATTTTTACCTATTTGGAATATTGGCGTCATTGTATTTGCAAGCCCTCTTAAATAAGCTCTTTGTTTTCCTGTTATCATGTACCTTACTCCTCCTATAATATGTACTCGAATTCGAAGTCATTTAATCTAACCATGTCTCCGTCTTGTACTCCCATCTCTCTAATTTGTTGTAATACTCCCTTATTATTAAGTACCTTATGGAAGTATCTTAATGAGTCTGCATCATGAATGTTTACAGATGCAAGTAATCTATCAACAAATGATCCTGTAACAACATATGTGTTGTACTCTTCGCCTTCTTCAACGTTGATTTCATATGTAAATCTCTTTTCTTCTTCAACGTATCTTTCTTCTTCTGGTATTTCTAAATCCATTAATGGAATTTCTGTTAACATCTTACCAGCTTCCTTAATAACTTCATCAACACCAGCTTTAGTTGCTGCTGACATCTTAAATACTTTATCAAATCCTAATTCATTAACTTTCTTCTTAAAGTCTTCAAATATTTCTTCATCATAAAGCATATCAGCCTTATTAGCTACAACAATTTGTGGTCTATCCCAAAGCTTTACAGAATATTTCTTAAGTTCTTCATTTATCTTAACAAAGTCTTCGAAAGCATCTCTACCTTCAACACCTGATATATCAACAACATGTATTAATAATCTTGTTCTTTCTATATGTCTTAAGAAATCAAGTCCTAATCCTACACCTTCAGCTGCCCCTTCAATTATTCCAGGAATATCAGCCATAACAAATGAATTAATTCCTTCAGCTTTAACAACTCCTAAATTTGGCTTTAAAGTTGTAAAGTGATAATTTGCTATTTTAGGCTTAGCTGCCGTAACAGTTGATAATAAAGTTGACTTTCCTACATTAGGGAATCCAACTAATCCAACGTCTGCAAGTAATTTTAATTCAAGCATTAAAGTTCTTTCTTCTGCTGGCATACCTGGCTCTGCAAAGTGTGGTGCCTGTCTTGTTGGTGTACAGAACTTGCAGTTTCCTTTACCACCCTTACCACCTCTTGCAATAACATATGTGTCATCCTTATGAGAAAGGTCAGCAATAACTTTATTACTTTCAAAATCTCTAATAATAGTTCCCATTGGAACTCTTATGTATAAATCTTCTCCATCTTTACCATAGCATTTAGAACCTGAACCATTTCCTCCAGATTCAGCTATAAACTTTTTCTTATATTTGAAGTCTAAAAGTGTTGTTAATCCAGTATCTACTGTAAATATAACACTACCACCTTTTCCTCCATCTCCTCCATCTGGACCTCCTAGTGGAACATATTTTTCTCTTCTAAATGTAACAGCACCATTTCCACCGGCACCTGATCTAACTAATATCTTGGCTCTATCTATAAACATAGTTACTATCCTCCTTGTAACTTTCTAATGTTAAACATAAGAATCCTATTTTTTATTATTCCATAACATATATATTTTATAATAGTATATATAAAATATATATTTATTACAAGAATAAAAGCACCCTTACGGGTGCTTTTACCTATATAAAATATAATTATTCAGCTATTTCTTCAACGCTTACTGGGTAAACAGAAACTTTTTTCTTGTCTCTTCCCATTCTTTCGAATTTTACGATTCCGTCTTCCTTAGCAAATAAAGTGTCATCTCCACCCTTACCTACGTTTAGACCTGGGTGAATCTTAGTTCCTCTTTGTCTGTAAAGGATGTTTCCAGCTAAAACGAATTCTCCGTCTGCAGCCTTAGCACCTAATCTCTTAGATTCAGAATCTCTACCATTCTTTGAACTACCTACCCCTTTCTTGTGGGCAAATAATTGAAGGTTCATCATTAACATACTCATTACACCTCCTCGAATTTTATTTTTATATATTTATTCCGTCTATTTTTACCAAAACTAGCTTCCAGGGACATCATTAAACTTTCTAAACTTTTTTCAAAGGTTAAAAGTAATACTTGCCCTTTCTCAATATCTTCTTCCTTAAGATCATTTAAGTTTAATGATAAAAATCCATCATTTATTTCATACTTTATTGGAAGTTTTAGCACTTCCTGCATGCCTATTACAACACTTTGAGATAATACTGAAACACTATTACATATCATATCATATGCATCACCTGTAGTGCTTTCAATTTCTTCTCTTGATAAAGCATGACCTTCTATCTTAAATCCGAGAGATATATGTTTTCGCTTAAATATAATAACCTTAATCATAACTTAAAATTAAGCTTCGATTTTTTCGATTACTAATTTAGTGTAAGGTTGTCTGTGACCAGTCTTCTTTCTGTAGTCCTTCTTTGGCTTATACTTGAAAACTGTGATTTTCTTAGCTTTTCCTTGAGCTGCTACCTTAGCAACAACTTTAGCTCCAGCAACTACTGGTGCACCAACTGTTAAAGTTTCTCCGTTAGAAACAGCTAAAACCTCTGTTAATTCTACTGTTGATTCAACTTCAGCGTTTAATTTTTCAACGTATATTACGTCTCCTTCTTGAACTCTGTATTGTTTTCCTCCAGTTAATACTACTGCGTACATTAAAACACCTCCTCTTAAACGGTCTCGCCAATGTAGGTACAAAGATTTAACTTTGTTTTTATTAAAACCCGTTATGTGCGGTTTACATATGACATTCTATCATATAAAAATACATTTTGTAAAGAAGTTTATTACACTTTTTCAATTGTTTTTATCTTGTACTTTTGGTAATTTTCTTTTTGATTAGAGAATATAAGAGGTTCAACCCTATACCCCTCTATATCCTCAACGAAATTTAAATAAATTTCTTTATCTAATCCATCAATATTTTTCAAAAATTTAAATAGATCTCCCTTTATATCCTCTTCATAATTTTTATCTATCTCAACATAAAAATCATTTATAGAGTTCTCATTTGAACACTTTATAATTTCATTTCTAATAAGAGTTTCAATGTAAGATAATCTTAAAAGGAATCCATTGCTTTTACATTTTCGGCAAGGCTCTTCTAAATACTCATAAATAGATTTACCTTTTCTTTTTCTACTTATTTGAATTAAATCAAGCTCTGTAAAAGGAAAAACCTTAACATTTCCCTTATCTGCTTCTAATGCTTTTTTAAGTTCCTTAAGTACAGGTATTTTTTGTTTTTCATCTCTCATATCAATGAAATCAACAACTATAATTCCACTTAAATTTCTTAATCTAATTTGTCTTCCCACTTCTTTTGCAGCCTCTAAATTAGTTTGCATTATAGTTTTATTAAAATCTCTACCTTTTGTATTTTTTCCACTATTAACATCTATTACATACATAGCTTCTGTTTTATCTATTACAATATATCCACCACAAGGTATATTAACCTTTTTATGTCTTAATTTAATTATTTCTTTTTCTATTCCACTATAATCAAATAAAGTTCTTGTACCCTCATAAAGTTTAAATTCAACATTGCTATGATTGTTAACTAAACCCTTTACTATTTCTAAAAATTCTTCATCATCTACAACAATTTTAGTTTTTCTATTATCAAGCTCTTCTAAAAACCTTGTAATTAAGCTATTTGATTTAATCTTACCTATATTTTTAGAATATTTAAGTTTTCTTTCCATATCATCTTTTTTATTTAAAAGATAATTTAGTTCTTCATTCAACTCTTCATTTGTTGCAGATTCAGCATCTGTTCTAAATACAATCCCAATTCCTCTAATTGGATTTATAAGAGTAGTTAATCTTCTTCTTTGCTCTACATCACAAATTCGTTTTGATAAAGTTATTCCTTCATCTCCTAATGTTAAAACAATAAACTTACCTAGTATAGTAACTTTATTGCTAACTTTAGCCCCTTTGTTTCCTAAAGGCTCCTTTAAGACTTCGACTAATAACTCCTGACCTTTTTTTATTCCAACTCTTTTTAGTTCTTCACTATAATACATATAAGCTTCTTTTTCTAAGCCTATATCTAAAAACACAGAGTTAATTCCAGGAATTATATTCTTAACTCTAGCTTTATACACTTCTCCAATTTGTGGATTAATGGAGTCCTCTTCTACAAGGCACTCCATTAATTCATCCTGTTCTTTTACTGCAATTCTAATTAAACTTTCCCTTTTTTCAATGAAAATTTCTCTCATATCAAAGCTACCTTAAATCCCCTTATATAAAGGAACATATTTATTATTTTTTAATATATACATTTCTTCTCTTTTTATATTTACAAAAGAATCTACATTAACTTCTGATATTTTACCTTTTAAATACGTTACTAAAAGATCTGCAGAAAGATTTTCTCTACTACCTGTTGCTATTAATGTATTTAAAACTAGTTCATTATCTTTTATCCAATACTTAAACTCTTTAACAAAAGGTTTTATATCAGTAAGTTTTTCACCTTTTTTAGTTTTCTTAACTATTTCCCATTTAGATTCATTTAAAGTCTTCATCATTTCTTCTTCAACTTTAGAAGTTCCATTAAGTTTTACTTTAATTATATATCTTGCACCATCTAAAAGCGCCATAGCTTGTGGCAATCTCTTAACATTTTCTACTATTTCAACAGGTGTTGCATGTAAAAATTTAATTGTTGGAGGAGCACTAGCATTTAATTTTTCTATAACTTCTCCTACTCCAAGAGATTCTGTTAAAACTAAATCTAAATATTCACCATCAGAATAAACTCCAACTGAAAGTGGTTGTGCTATTGATAAAGACATATGTGGATTAAACCCTTTTGAATATTCAACTGGTAATCCTGATCTTTTTATTATTCTTTGAATAGTTCTCATTAAATCTAAGTGACCAATAAATTTAATGTTCTCGCCTTTAGTAAATTTAATTACGTATCGCACCTTCAAAACACTTCCCTTCTTTAAAGTTTACGTTTATTCCACATCCTGTACAACCTTCTAAACAATTCTTAGTAAGCTCAGCTTTTTTCGCCTTCTCATTTTCTCTTTCAAGATATTTTCTATTAACTCCGATATCTATGAAATCCCATGGAAGTATTTCTTCATAACTTCTATCTCTATATACATAGAAATCTGGATCTAAATTACATTCAGCCATAGCTTCGTTCCATATATCCATATTGAAGTATTCTGACCATCCATCAAATTTAGCACCCTTTTCAAATGCCTTTATTAAAACATCACAAGTTCTTCTATCACCTCTTGCAAATACAGCTTCCATAAATGAAGTTTCTTGCTCATGATAGTTATAAACTATACTTCTTGATTTTATAGCGCCTCTAACAGCTTTAATTCTTTCATCAACTATTTCTGGTCTAGCCATTGGAGCCCATTGGAATGGAGTAAATGGCTTTGGAACTAATATAGATGTACTTACTGTAATTTTTAACCCTTTATTTCTAACATTCTTTGGAATTCCAAAGTAAACATCAGCCATTTTTTCTGCTAATTCACCAATTCCTGCTGCATCTTCTGTTGTTTCATAAGGTAATCCTAATATGAAGTATAATTTAATAGTACTCCATCCTGATTCAAAAGCGCTCTTAGCAGCTTCTAAAATTCTTTCTTCAGTTAACCCTTTATTTATTATGTCTCTCATTCTTTGAGAACCAGCTTCTGGAGCAAAAGTTAACCCAGTTTTTCTAACCTTTTGAATCTCTTTAATTAAATCTACTGAGAAAGCATCGACTCTTATTGATGGAAGAGCTATACCTACCTTATCTCCTTCATGTTCTAAAATTAAACTTGATATTAAATTTTGAATATTAGAGTAGTCACAAATACTTAAAGAAGCTAATGATACCTCATTATATCCAGTAGCTTTAAGAGCTTTCCTAGCTTGTTCTAATAAAGTATTTGTAGTTTTTTCTCTAACAGGTCTATAAATCATTCCTGCTTGACAGAATCTACAACCATTAGTACATCCTCTAGCTGTTTCTAAAACAACTCTATCATGAACTATTTCAGTATAAGGAACTATCATTTCATCTGGAAATGCTACTGAATCAAAATCATTAACTATTCTCTTTTTGATCTTAGCCGGAACATCTTCGTATTTAGGCTTAAACTCTTTTATAGTTCCATCTTCGTTGTATGTAACATCATAGAGACTTGGAACATAAATTCCACCTATCTTTGATATTTCTCTTAAGAATTCCTTTTTATTAACTTTTCCATTAGCTTTATGTCTCGCATAAACCTCTAAAACATCGTTCATCATTTCTTCACCTTCACCAATTTCGAAGAAATCTACGATATCATATAAAGGTTCTGGATTATATGCACAAGGACCTCCAGCCATAATTATTGGTTCATCCTCGCCTCTTTCACTTGCTCTTATAGTTATTCCTGACATATCAAGCATATTTAATATATTTGTATAACTCATTTCATATTGAAGAGTAAATCCTAACATATCAAATTTATCTAATGAAGTTTTAGTTTCTAAAGAAAATAACTTTATATTATTTTCTCTCATTAACCCTTCCATATCTGGCCATGGTGTAAATACTCTTTCACAATATGTATCTTTTCTTTCATTTATAGTATGATATAAAATTCTTGTTCCTAAGTGAGACATACCAACTTCATATACATCTGGAAAACAAAATGCAAATCTTATATTAACATCCTCTGGATTTTTTATAACTTGATTTAATTCTCCACCTACATATCTAGATGGCTTTTCTACCTTACATAAAATATCATCAGTTATTTTATTCATAAGTACCCTCCTTTAATTTAGTGAAAAGTTACAAGTGACAAGTTATAAGTTTAGGAAAAAATTACATTTTAGAAACTCCCATTGGAGTTTCATCCTTAACTTCCTACTTGTCACTTGCCACTTGCCACTTGTCATTGTCTATCTGATATTCTAGCATATTAATCATAAAAAAGTAAACTAATTCAAAGCCTCGTTTCTCATATCAAAATATTCCTCTAATGTAATATTTCCATAAAGTTTTAAAGCTTCTATTAGTTCATCTTCATGCATTATAAATAAAAGCCTTAAATCATCATCTAGCACATAAAAAGAATTAAATCTATTTTTATCTATTATTGCCATAACATTAGCTAAACCTAATTTGTAGTATACTGATATACTCTTATTTTCAATATATTTATTTCTTAATAGCTTGTTTCTTTTCACAAATATATTTCCCATTAATATATACATTGCTGATTTTTTTTCGCTTTTAGTTATTAAATAAATCATTATAGCTGCAACAATCAAACTAACATTTAGGCTTTTACTACATATAAATACAATTAAAGCAATAGCAATGAGCCCTATTGCAATCATATAACTTATTTTAGAAATTATATCGTTAACCTTTTTATATAATATTTTTTCTGATAATATAATTTCTAATATTCTAGAACCATCTAAAGGATATGCTGGAAGAATATTAAAACACATTAAACTTAAATTAATATTAATTATTTTATCTATAATGCTATTATTAATTATTAAACCAACAAGAAAAAATATACATACAATGGCTAGATTCATACATGGTCCTGCTAAATATATTTGAATTTTTTCCTTCCTAGATAATTCATCAATATTTATAAACTCAGCATTTGTACCATATATATGAATTTTAAAATTATTGAATTTACAGCCATTTCTTTTAGCTACAATTATATGAGATATTTCATGAAGAAATATACTTATAAATGCTAAAATAATTGATTTATTTAAACTAAGAAGTATAAAAAATAATATAATTTCAGCTAAAACACTTTTTTTCCATCTATCCATTTATAGCTCCTTTATAGGTTTACATTCTATTAATAACCACCTTCCTATTAGGATTTTTTATTTTTAAAAATCAGCTTTTCCTCCATTTAAGCTTGTTTTTATGTAATTATTTATCTTATTTAATATCTCTGAAATATCAAAGGATTCAATATTCTCATTCTCAATACTATAGGTTGTATCATTAATTACTGCTTTTACATTTTTATAAGAATCCTGTTCACTTGGAGAATATTTCAAATAAAAAGCTGCCATAAACATAAATATAACAACAACTAATTGATAAATAAAAACATTAACCATACTTGAAAAAAACTCTTTATTCCCTCTCTTTTGAATTTCATTTCCATACACTTCGTCAAATGAACTTCTTCTATAAACTGGAGAGGTATTTCTTCCAGAATTCTTACTTTGTAATTCTTGATAGTATCTTTTGTATTGATAATTATAATTACTCATTCTTTCCTCCTAAAAAATTGCTTATTAGATTATATTTTCATAATTAAAAAAATATGCAATATATTGCATTTACAATATATTGCATATTTAACTCATTTAAAAATTCAATTTTTTTCGTCTCATTCCTATGTTAAGAACTAATCCTAAAGAAAGAATAGTTGTGGCCAAAGAACTTCCACCATAGCTAACTAATGGTAATGTTATACCTGTAATAGGCATTAATCCTATAGTCATTCCAATATTTTGCCATATTGCAAACAAGAAATACGCAATCATTCCCGTTGTTAATATAGTTCCAAATAAGTCCTTTGCTGTCCGTGCTATATTAATCATTCTTGATATAAGTAATCCATATAAGGCTAGCAAACAAATAGCTCCAAAAGTACCCCATTGCTGACATATTTGACTAAAAATGAAGTCTGTTTGTATCTCTGGAACATATTGTGATGCATATCCACCTGTTCCATCATTGGCTAATGAATCAAGAGTTCCAAAGAATCCTCCTGAACCAATTGCTATAAGAGACTGTCTTAAGTGGTATCCTGACCCTGATGTATCCGTTTCAGGATTTCTGAAGGATGTTATTCTTCTCTTTTGATAATCTTGTATCAACCCTGAATTCCACACCAATACAATACCTACTATTAACGCTCCTAATCCACCTAAAATTATTCTTTTATCTAATCCACCTATAAAGAAAACACCTAAAACCATGAAGAACAATACCATTGTCATTCCCATATCTGGTTGAATTACTATCAGCCCTGCTGGTATTATTGCATAAAAAGCTAGTACAAGGAAGTTTTTTAAATTGTTTATTTCTCCATCCATATCTTCTAACTTTTTACCCATCATCATGACAGTTGCGATCTTTGCTAATTCAGCTGGCTGAAATGATAAAGGTCCTAACCTTATCCATCCTTGAGCACCATTAATAGTTGAACCTATTATTAAAACTAAAACTAACAATGCAATTGATGTCCAATAAAAGATCGGTGTAAATGCTTTAATTATTGAATAATCTATTGCCAATACAAAATACAATAATATTATTGCTCCAACAAAAAATAGTGATTGTTTTAATGGGAATATCATTCCACCAGTAGATACTTTTTTAGCAAGATATATATTAAGTATACCGAACATTGTTATCAATAATATAGATATAAACATTAATATATCTACTTTTTTTAGATTCTTTAAATTCATTTTAAACTTTGATAAAGGTATCATACTTTTACCTCCTTGAATTTATACTTACTTATTATATCCTATTTCATGCTTTTTCTCCATAAATAATTATATTACTACATATAAAATTCATAAACTTTTAAGAATTACTAATTTTATAAGCTACATTTTATTTTATATATATTCTCTAATACTTATACTAAGTATAAACTTATTAAACAATACAATTTACTATATTATAATTTTTTCAAAAACTATTATCTCAATATTAAAAGAGACTGTTATTCTTTTTAACAGTCTCTTTATATTATCTATTTCTTATATTTTTTATTGGAATATTTGCAATTAACGCTGGTGAACTTTCTCCTTCAATATCATCACTTCTATTTAAAGATATCTCTACATCGTTAGCATCAATCTCTATATACTTAGAAATAACTTCTAGTATTTCTCTTCTTATCTTATCTAAAGTTTCAGGAGCTAAATCACCTCTATCATGAATAAGTATTAACTTTAATCTATCTTTAGCGACTTCTTTTGGTGTAGTTTTGTTAGAAAATACCCTTAATAAATCCATACCGCCTTTATCCCCCTAGTTTTTCTTAAAAATCTTTCTTATAGCTGAAAAGAATCCTGTAGATTCTGTTCCTAATTTTAATAAAGGAACCTCTTCACCTGTAATTCTTTTAGCTATGTTTCTAAACGCTTGACCTGACAAAGCTTTTTCATCTAAAACTATAGGTTCACCTTTATTAGTTGAAACAGTTATACTTCTATCATCAGGTACAACACCTAATAGCTTAACAGATAAAGTTTCTATAATATCTGATACGTCAAGCATATCTCCTCTTTTTGTCATTTCATAGTTTAATCTATTAACTATAACAGCATGATCTTCTAATCCTTTTGCATCTAATTTTCCTATTACTCTATCAGCATCTCTAACTGAAGTAATTTCTGGATTAACCACTACTATAGCTCTATCTGCACCAACAACAGAATTTTCAAATCCTTGTTCAATTCCAGCTGGTGAATCAATTAACACATAGTCAAACTCCTCTTTAAGCTTATTAACTAAATCAAACATATCTTGTGCTCTTATATCATCTTTATCCTTTGTTTGAGCTGTTGGCAATAAGCAAAGATTAGTATATCTCTTATCTTTTATCAATGCTTGCTTTAATCTACATCTATTTTCAATTACATCTATTATCGTGTAAACTATTCTATTTTCTAATCCCATTAGTACATCAAGATTTCTTAATCCAGTATCTCCATCAACTACCACAACTTTTTTCCCTAATGCTGCTAATGCAGTTCCTAAATTTGCAGTTGTTGTAGTCTTTCCAACTCCACCCTTTCCTGATGTAACAACAATCGAAATTCCCATGTAAATCCCTCCACTTTAGTAAATATATTTATTTGGCAAATATGGTTCTACTACTATATAACCATCCTTTATTTTTGCAACCTCTGGATAAGATGGCTTTAATCCATCATCTGGTGATATAGTTAATATATCTGAAATTTGCATTAATTCAGGTTGCATAAAAAATGCGGCTATTATAGATTTTTTATTTCCTCCAGTACCAGCTCTCACATGTCCTTTAATACTTCCAAGAACTATAATATTACCTCCGGCAGAAACTTCCGCTCCACTATTAATATCTCCTATTATAATAATATTACCAGGGTAATCAACAGACTGTCCACCCCTTATTGTTTTCTTGATAAATTTAGTTTTTCCTTCATTAACTCCATTAAAAGTTTTAAAAGAATTATTTTCTTTAACTTTATTAATATCATCAAAAATACAATCTTTTATATCTATCTTTTGAAATAATTCTTCCTTCAATCTAATTATTTCAGAGTTCTCAATATGCTTAAGATTAGATGTTATTTTTAGTATCGAATTTTTGTAAAAGCCCTTGTTCTTTGATAAACTAGATACTAATACTTCTAACATATCATCAAAACATACAAACTTCTCCATATCTATTATAATATTTACACCATCTTTATCGCCTTTTATTTGTATTCTTTCATCCTTCATTGGCCATCCTCCACCAATTAAAAACTCAATTTACTTTTAATTATATCATATAACTACAATTAAAAACATAATCTCCTTAAAAGTATTGTAATTTTTCTACAAATTATCACTTATTTTACCAATACATGCATTACTAATTATAATTTAACAACTCTTCTAAGTAAATAATATCTTTTTAAATAATTTAAATTTTAATATAAAAATAAGAGAAGCCATTATTAAACTTCTCTTATTCTTATTATATTTATTCAGTTTGTTGCTCTTGCTGTGTTTCTTCTTGTTGTACTTCCCCTTGAGCTTCCTGTTGTTGATTTTGTTCTTCAGCTTCTTGATTATTATCCGCTGGCGCTTGAGAAACATACTTTTGGAACGTTTCTGAAGTTGCTGCATAATTAGGATTAATAGTTAATAATTCATCTTTAAAGAAAGCTTCATATATAGCTTTATGAACATACGCACTATTTGCCCCTCTATTACCATCATATATAGTTGAGAATATAGCTATTTGTGGATTATCCATTGGTGCAAAACTTATATAGTTTGCATATGCCTTTCTTCCTTGGAATTCGTACTGCTCTGAAGTTCCAAAGTCAGCTGTCCCTGTCTTACCACAAACTTCAATAGGGAAATTAGCAAATAATTGATAGGCTGTTCCATTAGAAGGTGAAGTATTAACTCTTCTCATACCTTCTTTAATTGCCTGTAATATATCTTCATCTATTGGATTACTTTCTATTACTTCTGGCTTAAATTCTTGAATAACTTCCCCTGTAGGTGATGTTACTTTATCAACTATAGAAACCTTATAACGAGTACCTCCATTTGCTAAAGTAGCCATATAGTTAGCCATTTGTAATGGAGTAAATGCATTCATACTTTGACCAATAGCATCTTGTACTAAGTTAATAGGTGATTTTATTTCTGAAGTTTGATTTGTTATAGTAAAGTAAGCAATTGCATTTGCTACTGTTTTTGCCTGAGCATCAATATCTACTTTTTTATTATTAGCAGCTTCATAGTTAGCCACATTTTCTTTATATTTATCAGATATTTCCATTATCTTTTTAACAGTACTAAGTATACTTTTAGCATATTCATCTTGACTAGTGATTTGATCATCAGTACCAACCTTAAGTAATGTTTCTTTAATATTATTTTTTAAACTAGTTTTTAGCTCCTTTAATTCATCTGAATCAGTACTTACATCACTTATATCAAATGGTACAAATGTAAATCCGTAATATACTCCTTCTTCAAGTGCTGGAACTAGACTATACTTTGCATTTGTTGCAAGGCTATTTCTCCACGAAACAAAATTATATGTTTGCCCGAAATTCTCATATATTTGAATTCCTGTAGAAGCTGTTTTACCTTGTTCTGCTCCTAAACCAAATCTCCAAGCATAACGAGCTAAAGAGTTAAGAGCATCTATATTAGCACCATTTTTAACATATAATCTTATAGCTGTTTCATAGAAGAAATAGTTAGATGATACTTCAAGGGCTTTTCTTACATCTGTAATTCCATGACCTGTCTTTTGGAAGTTTTCAAGTACTTGTTTACCTGTATATTCACTACTCCAAAGTCCTACGTCATTAACTGTATCATTTTCAGTTATAGCACCATCAGTTAAACCAGCAACGGCTGTTAATGGTTTAAATGTAGACCCTGGAGGCACTAACCCTTGTGTTGCATAATTAAGCATAGATCTTGGATATAAGTCATACTTATCTTCTCTAACACCATCTTCATTTACAGGGAAAAGTTCATCTAAAGTTCCCTTCGCACCTGTACTTTGAATATGCTGTGTTCCGAATGATTCATAGTCAGGGTTAAAGTATTCATTATATTTTTCTGTACTTAATTCACTAGGAATAGCAAAATCATTTGGATCAAAATCTGGATAGCTTGCCATAGCAAGAACTCTTCCTGTATTAACTTCTATAGCAACAACAGCTCCTCTTGTAGCACTACTTAATCCTTCTGACTGCAATTTAAGAATTTGCTCTTTTAATGCCTCTTGAGCAGCATACTGCACATCCTTATTTATTGTTAAATGTACATTATTACCTGGATAAGATTCTAACTTAAACAATTCTTCTGTTGTTCTACCTTGAGAATTTACCTTTACAGTAGTTCCACCTTTTGTTCCCTTTAACTGCTCTTCAAATGCTGACTCTATTCCTGATACACCAATTAAATCAGTAGATGTATCATATCCTCTTAACTCATAACTCTCTTTTTGAGAACTACTTATTGAAGATACATATCCTACAACAGCTGATGCAAGTGTAGCATATGGATAATATCTAACAGGTTTTAAACTAACATTAATTCCTGGTAAATCATTTAATTGTTGATACACAATAAAGGCAGTATCTCTTTTTATATTACTTGCTATTGTTATATTAGAATATCCACTAAAACTTCCCATCTTTATAGCATCTTTTATAACTATATATCTTCTTATTTGTTGTATAGAGTATTCCTTTAATAAGTCATCTAATATTTCTTTACCAGTTGCATCCTTATATTTTTTAGCTAATTCACTAGCTTGTTCCGAAGTATAGTTTTCTGGCAACAATAACTTATATAGATCATATGATTTTACAAGATAATAAAAAGTATCTTCTGCTGATATTTCCATAAGTGCATCATTAACTTCATTTATCTCTTCATCAGTATAATCGCCTTCTTTATCACCAAATTTTTCTTTCTCTATATCTTCATTTAACCCTCTATCTCTTTTAAATCTTATTTCAAGTGTTCTTTTACTAGATTCACTATCTGTTTTAAAATCAAAATATATATTTCCACTGTCATCAACTTTAAGTGCTAAATCATCTTGAAAGCTTTCACCATTGTCTTCTAGTATTTTAAAAACTTTATCCATGGTGGTATAGAATGCCTTAGTTGAATCTACAGTTTCCATATAAGTTAAAGTATAAGTTTGCTTATTAGTTGCTATAACATTTCCTTCACTATCATATATATTTCCTCTTGGAGCCTCTTCTGAAATAAATTTAGTAGAACTTACATCAGCTTTTTCTTTATAATCATCATATTTGTATACTTGAAGATATAATAGCTTGGCAACAATAGTTCCCATCATTATAAACATAATTATATACAAAACAGAATATCTGGAATTCTCCTTATTTTTTTTAGGTTTATTAACTATCATTTAAACCTCCATGTATTCCTATCTAGATATTTATCTAAAGTTTTTAAAATTAAAGTATAGAAAAGCATCATACAAATAGCATTTAATACACATGAAATTAATGCTACAGGTATGTTAATAGTTTGAGAAAATAGTTTAAATATAATTACTACTCCTAAAACCTTTAATAATGAAATACCTAAAGCTGTCAAAACTGGTACTAGTCTATTTTCCTTAAATATACTTTCTCCTATTTTTGCACATAAAAGACATAAAAGCATATTTAAAAATAAATTTACCCCAAAACCAGAAAAGAAAAATATATCTTGTAAAAATCCGCTTACTATTCCCATAAAAATAGCTTTTTCTTTACCTTCAATAATTGAATAAGCTATAGCGAAGGTAAATAATAAACTTGGGAATGAGCCCTGTATTGAGTAGTAAGGCAATAAAGTATTATCAATAATTAATAAGACTATTAATATAATTATTAAATATAATTTCTTCATACTTCTACTCCCCAATATTAATTTCTTCTTTTGGAACTACCACAAATAATCCCTCTAACTTATTAAAGTCTACATATGGCTTTACAACTGCTTTCTTCATAATTCCGACAGTATCAATCTCTACTGAAACTACTTCACCAATTCTAATTTCTTTTGGATACATTCCCCCAAGTCCAGAAGTTAAAATTACGTCACCTTCTTTTATTTCAGAATCAATTGGAATATTTGATAATACAGCTAAATTTTTATTTTTGTTATCTGTAGCTCCTTGTAATATCCCTGTTGTCTCTCTAGTACTTTCTACCATAGAAGCCACTGCAATATTTTCATTTAATATAGTTTGAACAATTGAATAACTACTTTCAGACTTTGTAACTTTTCCAACTAATCCTTGTGGAGTTATTACTATCATGTCCTTTTTTACTCCATCATTAGTTCCTTTATCAATTACATATCCGTTAGAAATATTTCCTCCACTATATCCAACTATATTGCATCCTAAATAATTATAATTTTGGTTAGCTTGAGAATAATCAAACATTTCTCTTAATGTTGTATTTTCATCTTTCATTCTATTATATTCAACTAACTTATTTTCTAATTCTGCATTTTTTGCTGCAAGTTCTTCATTTTCTTGCTTTACTTTTGAAAAATTAATAAAAAAATCAAAAGATTCTTTTAGCTTATCATTTGCATTATAAATTATTTTTTGTAATGGACTAATAACACTACCTACACCACTAGAGATAACACTTGAATTGCTTTTTAAACTGAAAATAATTATGCCTAAAAAGGCAACTGACAGTACCACTATAGTTACTGCCAGTTTGTTTTTAAAAGGTTTCATTATTGACCTCTTTGAGTTTTGCTTAATTCATCAAAATTCTCTAGTGCTTTTCCTGCTCCTAAAACAACACAATCTAATGGTGTTTCAGCAATATGAACAGGCATGTTTGTTTCGTGGTTTATTAACTTGTCTAGCCCTTTTAATAATGCTCCGCCTCCAGCTAACATTATTCCTTTTTCCATTATATCAGCTGATAATTCTGGTGGAGTCTTTTCTAATGTAGTTTTTATTGATTCAATAATTGAATATACTGGCTCTTTTAATGCTTCTCTTATTTGATCTTCTGTTATTGTAACTATCTTTGGAAGCCCTGTTATCATATCTCTTCCTTTAATATCCATAGAAGCATTTTCATCATCTATCTTATAGGCTGATCCTAATTCCATTTTTATTTGCTCAGCTGTTCTTTCACCAATCATTAAGCTAAACTCTTTTTTAACGTATGCTATTATCGCTTGGTCTAACTCATCTCCAGCAACTCTTAATGACTTACTAGTTACTATTCCTCCTAATGAAATAATAGCTACTTCAGTAGTTCCTCCACCGATATCAACTATCATACTTCCTGTAGGCTCACCAACTGGAAGTCCAGCTCCAATAGCCGCTGCCATTGGCTCTTCCATTAAAACAACATCTCTTGCTCCAGCAAATTTTGCTGCTTCTTCAATAGCTCTTCTTTCTACTTCTGTTACTCCTGATGGATAACATACTATTATTCTTGGACTTGTAAACGCACTCTTGCTTGTTACTTTTTCTATTAGTTTTTTAAGCATAGTCTGTGCAACATCAAAATCTGCAATAACTCCATCTTTAAGGGGTCTTATTGCAACTATATTCCCAGGTGTTCTACCTATCATAAGCTTTGCTTCTTGACCAACTGCTAGAGGTTTTCTTGTATTACTATTTATTGCTACAACTGAAGGTTCACTTAACACAATCCCTTTTCCTTTAACGAAAACAAGTGTGTTAGCTGTTCCTAAATCTATTCCCATATCTTTATTACTACTGAAAAATCCCATATGAATTCCCCTTTCAATTATATAATTCCTTTTTCCTTTAAACTAACATATTTATTATCACCAATAATAATATGATCTAACAATTCAATGCCCATAATATTTCCACATTCCTTTAGTCTAAGAGTTATATTAATATCCTCTTTACTTGGACTAGGATCTCCTGATGGGTGATTGTGACAAACTATTATACTTGCACTTCCTCTATGAACTGCTTCTTTAAAAACTTCTCTTGGATGAACTATAGATGAGTTCAATGTTCCTTTAAATACATCTTTAGTTCCTATTACAATATTCTTAGTATTTAATAGTATCAATTTAAATACTTCTTGTTTAAAATTGCTCATTTCATTAATTAATAATGTTGAAACATCTTTAGGTGACGAAATTTTAAAACTTTCTCTTTGAGATTTTAAAGTTCTAAACCTATTAAACATCTCTATCATGGCAATTATCTGGCAAGCCTTTACTTTCTTAATACCTTTAATTTTACTTGCTTCTTCAAAACTTACATTTAAAAGCCCGTCTAAACCATCTAGCTCAATTAGTATTCTTTTACTTAAAGCTATGACGTTTTCTCCTTTTGTACCTGTTCTTAATAATATAGCTAACAGTTCTTCGTTACTTAAACTTTCTACTCCAAATTGAAGTAATTTTTCAACTGGTCTTTCGTTTAATGGTATATCACTTACTCTTATATTTTCTGCCATAAGCACTCCTTTTAAGTAATAATATCCATCCCCCAATTATAAAATTTCTTTTATCATTTTGTTTAGTAAGTTTAATGGTAATCCAACTACATTATAGTAACATCCATTTATCCTTTTAACAAAAACCCCACCGAAGCCTTGTATTCCATAGGCACCAGCCTTATCTAAACATTCTTCAGTTTCTATGTACTTCCATATTTCCTCATCCGAAAGCTCTGAAAAATAAACCTCTGTATATAGACATTCACTTTTTATCGCTTTTGTAGTATTATTAATAACTGTAACTCCAGAATATACTCTATGCACATTATTACTTAACGCTTTGAGCATTCTAAAAGCATCATTTTTATCCTTTGGCTTTCCAAGAACTTTATTATCTATAACAACTATAGTATCAGCTCCTATTATTATAGAATCTTTACTACAATTTAACGCTACTGACTTAGCTTTCCCTTCTGACAATATTTTAACATACTTTTCAATATCATTATTAACTTGTACTGAATCTTCATCAAAATCACTAACTCTAACTTCAAAATCTCTTACTATCCTAGATAATAACTCTTTTCTACGCTCTGAAGCAGATGCCAATATAAACTTCAAAATATCACATCCTACAGTCATTTATTAAGTATTATTCCCAATTTAACGTTAGTCTTACACCTGACTTTAAAATTTAATTTAAAACACAATAAAAAAGAGGTAAATTCTTGTCACCTATCTTTATTTCTAATATAGTTTATCACTTAATAGGTATTCAAACAAGCATTTTCCTCTTTTTATATATGAATTTTTTGTAGAATATTCTATAAAATTTTCTTAATTTTTAATGTAATTTTTTACATTTATTGATATATATTTATGTGTTTTTTTATTTATTAAAGTTTAATAAAATTTTATATAAATATTGCATCTCATTAGAAACATCTTCCTTATTTATTTCCGTTCCTAATTCATTAATATGTTTTTTTAAATCAGATAAAACTTCATATTTATCTCCTTCTTTTATATCCTCTAATTTACTTACCCAATTTTTAAAGTCTGTAGTATCAAAAGATTTTACATCATCTTTAAATGCAGTATCTAATATTTCTAAGTAACCATCATAAATTCCAGCTATTTGATTTTCAATAGCACTTCCACTATTAAGATTAAATTCAACTTTAGCACACTCAATACCACTTGCAGTTAATTTATCTATAATAGCTTGCCCCTCATCTGCTGCATAAACGCCAGCTAAAACCTTAAATTTATCTGCATCATTATATATAAAAGCTCCATATCCATTAGCTACCTTATTAAATATTTCTTTTGCATTATCTTCTTGTGCAAAGTATCCACATTGAATCGCCATAAAACTAGTATTAATAGTTCCTTGTGTAGCTTCTGAAGATTTATCATTATCTACTACTTCAGCAGCATTTACTTGAGTATCTGCCTCTCCCTCTGAAACTTCATTACTTACATTCTCCGAATTATCAGTTTGAACCTGTTCATTTTTATTACTAGCATCAGCTGTACTCGCATTATTTAATGGTAAAAAGTGAATTATAATATTAGCAAGTAATACCCCCACTATTATTACAAATACGCTCATACCAATAAATGATAGAATAAATTTTAAAATATCATTATTTTTCTTTTTCTTATAGTTATATCTTGTATACCTCACTTTCTCATCCTCCCAATCCTTAACTTATTATGTTTTTTTACTTATTACATTACAATATATTCATTAATACTCACTTATATACATAATAAAAATAACTTTTCTTTATATAAAAAAAACGAAGACATTACATCTTCGTTTTTTACTAACTATTTAATTTCCTTAAGTATTGCTTTTAAATATTCATAACAGTTTCTTACTGATGAAATACTCATATGCTCATCTGGAGTATGTACATCATAAAGATTTGGTCCAAAGCTTATCATATCAAGATTACCTAATTTTTCATTAAATAATCCACATTCAACACCTGCATGAATTGCAACTATCTTTGCTTCATTTCCATAAAGATCCTTATGAACCTTTTGGCAAATTTCTCTTATTTTTGAATCTGGGTTATATTCCCATCCTGGATAATCTGATGTAGTCATAAATTCTCCACCAAAAAGCTCAACTATAGTTTTACTTCTTAAAACTATTTCTTCTTTTAATGATGGTACAGAACTTCTTATTGCTGAATCAAATTCTACAGTATTATCATTAGTAGTTAAAACTCCTATATTAGTTGAACTTTCTACTAGTCCATCTATTTCTACACTCTTTGAGTTTATTCCATTTGGATATAGATATAATAAGTCTATAACCTTTTTAGTAGATTCATCTGTAAATTCTTTTTCCTCTTTATCAGCAATTGATGAAACCTCAATTTTTAATCCTGAATCTTGAGTTCTTAACTCATTACCTATAATATCATTCCAGTTTTTTATTACATCTATAACTGTATTTTCATCACTAGAATTAATAGTTATAACAGCTTCAGCTTCTCTTGGAATAGCATTATTCTTAGAACCACCATTTAAATTAACAACATTAAAGTTAACTTCTCTTGATAGTCCCTTAAGAACTCTACCTAGAATTTTATTTGAATTTCCTCTTTCCTTAATTATATCCATACCAGAGTGACCACCTTTAAGTCCTGATACGTTTATTTTTACTAACTTTTTATCTTTAATATCTTGTCTTTCTATATTAATAGTTGCTGTACTTCTTATTCCACCAGCACAGCTTACTAAAAGATACCCTTCTTCTTCATTATCTAAATTTATTAATATTTTACCATCAATATGTTCCTTATTGATAGCCATTGCACCAGACATTCCTGTTTCTTCATCTGTAGTAATTAATACTTCTATTGGCGGATGTGGAATATCCTTTGAAGCTAATATTGCCATAGCATAAGCAACTGCAATACCATTATCAGCTCCTAATGTTGTATCTGTTGCATATATATAATCATCTACTATTCTTAATTTTAATGGATCTTTTTCAAAATCATGCTCTACACCATTATTTTTTTCACAAACCATATCCATATGACCTTGAATAATAACAGTTGGTGCATTTTCATACCCTTTAGTTCCTGGCTTTTTTATTATAACATTTAATGCCTTATCTTGAATTGATTCAAGACCTAAGCTTTTACCGAAATTTAATAAATAATCACTTATTCCTTTCTCATTCCCTGATCCTCTTGGAATATTTGAAATTGCCTCAAAATACTCAAAAACTTCTTTTGGTTCTAAATTTTGTAAAATCTTCATTTTTAAGTCTCCTTGCTGTTTAATTATGTTAAAATAATTATATATTAATTAGTTTATCATATCTATATAGTAGTCAAATTTATTCTATATAATTTTTATTTTAATTAAAGTGAGGTGGTTTTATGCAAAAGACTAAAATGATTTTTACCATCGGACCTGCAAGTGATAATGAAACAATATTAACTGAATTTATTAAAATTGGTATGAATGTAGCTAGGTTAAATTTTTCTCACGGAACTCATGAAACTCATAAAAACAAAATAGAATTAATAAAAAAGATTAGAACTACTCTTAATACTCCAACCGCTATAATGTTAGATATTAAAGGACCTAAAATAAGAACTCATAATTTTATTAATGATGGTATACAATTAAAGGCTGGACAGAATTTCACATTTATATGTGGTAAAGAAATATTAGGAGATGATAACTCCTGCTCTATTACTTATGAACAACTATATAAAGATGTAAATATTGGTGGAACAATACTAGTAGATGATGGATTATTATCTTTTGAAATCTTAAATATTAAAGATAATAATATAATCTGTAAAGTATTAAATGATGGTATTATAAAAAATCACAAGGGTGTAAATGTACCTAATGTTAGCATTAATTTGCCTTCTGTAACAGAAAAGGATAAGGAGGATTTAATTTTTGGATGTAAAATGGGAGTAGATTTTGTAGCTGCCTCATTTGTTAGAAAAGCTTCAGATGTTTTAGAAATAAGAAGTCTATTAAATTCTCATTCTGGTGAAAATATTCAAATAATAGCTAAAATAGAAAGTCAAGAAGGGGTAAATAATATAGACTCTATATTAGAAGTTGCCGATGGAATAATGGTTGCTAGAGGTGATATGGGAGTTGAAATTCCAATAGAAAAGGTTCCTATTATTCAAAAAAATATAATAAAAAAATGTAATGCAGCTGGAAAGATTGTTATTACCGCAACTCAAATGCTTGATTCAATGATAAGAAATTCACTTCCTACAAGAGCTGAGGCCTGTGATATCTGTAATGCTATTTTTGATGGAACGGATGCAATTATGCTAAGTGGTGAAAGCGCTAGTGGCCTTTATCCAATAGAAGCTGCAAAAACAATGTCTAAAATAGCTAAAGAAACTGAATGTCATCTAGATTATAATTACTTAAATCAAAGGTTAAAAGAGCCAGCTATGTATGATTTTGCCGAGGCCATAAGTTATTCCACTTGTAGAACCTCTAATGTTCTTCATGCTAAAGCTATAGTTGCCGCAACTAATTCTGGCTCAACTGCCAAGCTTGTTTCAAAGTATAAACCTAAATGTCCTATTATAGCCATAACTCCTAATGCTGAAGTTATGAGAGGATTGAGTTTAAACTTTGGAGTATTTCCAGTCCTCTGCCAGGAATTTTCAACTACAGATGATATCTTAACTGAAGCGAAAACAATTGTTAAAAATTTAAATATAGGTCATGAAGGTGATGATATTATAGTAGCTGCAGGTATGCCAACCAATCATACTGGCGGAACAAATATGCTTAAAATAGAAAAGATTTAGAGAAAAATAAAAGAGGAAAGTTAAGAGATAAGCTGAATTTACACCTTACCTCTTCCCTCTTCTCTCTTAATTAGAATAAATCTTTGAATAAATCTCCTAATGTAACATCATCATCGTTATCATTATATTGTAAATATTCATTTGATCTTTCAACTGCATCTTTAATACTTAAAGAAATTCTCTTGTTTTCTTTGTTAACATCAAGAACTTTAACTTTAACTATTTGTCCTATTTCAAGAACATCTGAAGGCTTAGCTATATTTTCATCTGTAATTTCGTTTATATGAACTAATCCTTCAACTCCAGGGAATAATTCTACAAATGCTCCAAATGACATAAACTTAACTACTTTACCTTCTATTACATCACCAGTTTTTATATCATCAGCATGAACTTTCCAAGGTTCTTTATCTACATCCTTTAATATTAAAGATACTCTTTCATGTTCTGCATCCACATCACCAACAAATACAATAACCTTGTCTCCAACATTTACTACATCTTCAACTCTTTTAACTCTTTCCCAAGCTAAATCATTGATATGAATTAGTCCAGTAATTCCACCAATATCTACAATAGCTCCAACTTTAATAATCTTCTTAACTATACCTTCTCTTTTTTCACCGCTCTTTACAGCCTTCCAAAGTTCTTTTTTCTTAGTTTGGTAAGCCTCTTCTTCTAATACTCTTCTAGAAGCAACAACCTTTCTATTTCTTAAGTCTAATTCTGTTAACTTAACTTCAATTTCTTTTCCTAATAAAGTACTTAATTCAATTCTTTCTCTTGAAGCTAATGATGCTGGAATAAACACTCTGATTGATCCATAGTAAGCAACTAATCCACCCTTAACTTCTTCTTTTACTAATACCTTTATAACTTCTTCATTTTTAAAAGCCTTTTTTAAATCTTCCTTTTCAGTTATTTGTAATGCTCTTAATCTTGAAAGTTGAACATATCCTTCACCATCATTAGGTGAAATAACGTATACATCTAATGTATCTCCTGGCTTAACAACTTCTAATGGAGAAATATCCCCTACTACTAATTCTTCCTTTGTTATTACCCCATCAAATGCATAGTTGATGTTAACTGTAGCTTCTTTTTCATTAACATCTATAATTTGACCTTTTAATATATCTCCTGAATTAATTCTCTTAACATCAAATTCTTTTAAAAGATCTCCCATTGAATTTTCATTTAATTCAACTGACATAGTATCCACTCCTTTGTAAAAACATCTCATATTTAATTTTAAGTCACCAGTAAATTTTATACAAGTAAAACAAATAAAAAAGCTACTTCTTCTAAAGTAGCTTTAATTAAAATCTATAAAATTTTTTTATCTTTTTTGATTGCATTGTAACAATAATTTATTATGTCACTACGTTTTATTATTCCTATAAATATACCTTCATCATCAACTACTGGTACAAAATTTTGAGTTGTAGCTAATCTAATAATACTCTCAACATCTGCATTAATAGAAACACTCTTATGTTTTGTTCTTATAGCTATTTCACTAACTTTAACATTCTCTGTATTTTTGAAGTTAAGATTTGCTGTGTTTTTTAACTTCCACAATAAATCTCCCTCTGTTAAAGTTCCAACATATCTTCCATGCTTGTCTATTAGTGGTATTGCTGTATAACCATGATGCTCCATTCTCTCAATTACTTGTCTCATTGTTGCATCTATATATTCATAAATAACCTCATTTTTAGGAGTTAAAAGAAATGCAATATTCATATCTTCTTCCTTTCCTTTAAATCATACTTCCTCTTCATTTTATCATATATAAAATGTATTTGTTATATTATATTTAAATTTTAATAATTTCTTAATTTAATTAAATCTTAATTATAAACTTTATTCTTTAATTTATTCTCGTATCTTAAATAATCATACTCATCTATTACAGTTGCAACTTCTTTATATATCTCTTCACCAGATAAACTCTTTCTTACAATAAGCTCATCTAAGATTTTACTGTTACATTTTGTACATGTTCCTAAACATATAAATCTCCATCCAACTACACTAAATGGATAATCAACTTTAATCTTTTTTTGACATTTAGGACATATTTGATTTATTTTGTTGTAATCTAACTTTATTCCTTCTAATGATTTTACTTCTAAGGCCGGCATTTTATAAATATCTTCTATTATATATTTTTTTATAGCTCTAGCATTATATACATTCTTAAATACATGTGCCGTATATATAGAATCATTTAAAGCATCATGTAACGCTCCCTCATTCACTTTTATTTTTAAAGCCTTAAGTGCATTTTTTAAACTCAATGATTTTCTAAAACCTAATATCTTTGTTACATATTCTTGAATATCTAAATAATTATCAATCCAAGTTAAATCGTTATATCCATAATAATTTGCATTTCTTATTATTTCAGCTATATCATCCTTAGCCCATGAACAAATTATATCCCCTTTACTAACCATACTCCTAAGCTTATTAATACCTTCTATAAAATCCACTCCATTTTCTAAATCTTTTATATCTATTTTAGTTATATCTAATATTTTAGGATTTATTACTGGAATAACTGATGGCTTTATAAACACTTTCAACTCTTCACATGGTTCCATATGAGAATCTAATTTAACTGCACCTATTTCTATTATTTCATTTACTAAATCTAACTTTTTTAGATTTGGATAATCATTATATACATTAGGAATATACTTATGTATTCCACTTAAATTATTAAATTCTAAATCTATTATTATAAAGGCCAAAATTCTCCCCCCACCCTTTTATTAATGGTAAATTAAGAATATTAATTTTAAAAATTAATATTCTATATCTATACCTGCTAACTTCATAAGATGCTTTGCATTTTGTGTCTCACTTTTCCCTCTTCTAAGAACATAATCAAAGTTAATTTTATTTTCTTTATAATACTCTCTAAAGTTATAATTAACTAACCAACTTTTTTCTTTTTCTAAATTGCATAATTCTAAATCATGAGTAGAAACTAGCCCAACTCCTTGAAGTTTAACAAGCTGTTCTATTAATATTCTTGCTCCATCATGTCTATCATTTGAATTAGTTCCCTTAAATATTTCATCTAATAAGAAAAATACCTTTTCTCCTGCCTTAGCAGCTTCAATAACTAATTTTATCCTTAATATTTCAGCATAAAACGAAGATATATTTTCTTCTAAATTATCCTGCGTTCTCATACAAGTATAAATATTGCTTATTCCACATTTAAAGGATTTTGAACAAGTTGGTAATCCTAGATAAGTTAAAATCATATTAAAGCCTATAGTTCTTAAAAAAGTACTCTTTCCTGACATATTTGACCCTGTAATCAAAGCAACTTTCTCACTACCATTAAGATTAAAATCATTAGACTTAGCTCTATCTCCTAACAATGGATGTGCTAAAGCTTTAGCCTCAATCTCATTTACGCCTGATATAGTAGGATAAGCCCATTCTTCATGCTCAAATGCTAAAGTTGATAAACTTACTAATGCCTCTATTTCTCCCATAATTTCAAGCCATTTCTCTAATTTATATCCATTTTTAATTCTCCACTCTTCCAAATTGCAAAGAATAAAAATATCACTCATTAAAAATACATTTATTATAAGATAGTAAGCATTTGATGTACTATCCCCTAACCAATTAACTATATTTTTTAACTTTTTCATTTCAACCTTACAATTTATATTAGAACCTACTAAATCTTTTTGTAGCTCTAATAACTTCTTAGATTCGAACTTTTCATCTTGTATTAATGCTAACAAACTACTATATTTAATTATTTCCCTCTTATTTTTTATAAAGGTATCTATTACACTACTTAATCTTTTAGTTAATAACTTAATAACTAAATAATTTATCATCAAATCTAATAATAGATATGTTATTGGAATACGTCCTATAATAGATAAAAATATAATTATTACAGTTATAGCTATAAAAATATATGATATATACTTTGTAGTAAAGCTATTTTTCTCTTCACCCTTAGCCCATTTTAATAATTCTTCTATATTTTCTTTTTTCTTGTTTTCTATACTAGCAGCGAAATATATCTTTTCACAAAACTCTCTCTTATTTGCTAATTCTTTTATAGCTTCCTGATTATCTTGTATTTCATATCTTGTAGGTAAATTATTTACCATCATTTTGTGCGCTAATTTTTTTCTACCAAAGCTAGTTTTAGTTACATTTATCCATTGAAATAAAGAGCTTTTCCCAAATATATCTAAATCACTTGAAAAGTTATGATTTCTATTAATAAATTCCTTGCCAATATCATCAAATTCCTTCCAAGTATTATCTAATCTCTTTATTCCTTTCTCATAATAATTTAACATTGTTAATAGTCTTTTTTTAGCATTTATCTTTTCATTATGAAAAAATGCAATTACTAAAAATATAATTAATGCACATAAAAAACTAAATCCCATACCTTCTATACTATTTTGCTTATAGTAATAATACATGGATATTAATCCAATAATAACAACTATAAAGCGTATAATTGAAAAAACTATAAGTTTTTTTTCTAAGTTTTCCAATTTACTATTAACTTTACTTATATTATTTTTATAATAATTTAACGAATTCTCCATCCTCTTATTACCTCTTTAAATAAATCTACACTCTTAAGTTTAGACTATTTTTCCCATTTAATCCATATTAAATTATACTTTATGGTATTAATTTAATATATTTATGTTCTATATTATTTTTTGAAAGTATACTTTCCTCCCTATTCTGACAAGTAAATATAATGCATTGTTTAAAATTTTGATTAACTAAATATTTAATTGTTTTTTCTAATCTTTTATTATCATATTGAACAAAAGCATCATCTAAATATATTGATACATCTTTGCTTTTAAATATCATATCTATAAATGCCAACCTAAGAGATAAATTTAACTGATCGTTAGCTCCATTACTTAATATATCAGCTTTCATTATATTATTTTGATTTCTAACCTTCATTTCATAATTATCAGATACCATAACATCACTATATTTTTCATCAGTAAATTTACTAAAGGAATCTATTACATTCTTATTAAGTATTGGTCCAAAATTCTCTCTTATCTCTTGATATGCTTCTTGTAAACTTTCTATAGCAATACTACTTGCTCTTAATTGCTTTACTTTTTCCTTTACTTCATCCTCAACCTCTTTAATTTCCTCTTCTATATCTGGTATTGTTCTTTTTCCATTAAATCTATTTTTTATTTCATTTTCAATATCCTTAATACTCTTCTCAACTTCCAACAATTTTAAATTTTTTTCCTTAATAACAGAATCTATTTCCTCTTCATTTTCATAGGAATATTCAAAATTAATATTAATTACATCACCTAGTTCTTTTTTTATTAAATCTATATCTTTCCCTTTTGTTAAAACAGAATATGCTTCTTCTACTGATGCTAAATCTCTATTTATTTCATCTCTAAGCTCTAATTTATCCTCTAATTCCTTTAAAATATCTTCAACGCCTAAAATATTTATATTTTCAAAGCCTATAGAACCTAATTTTCCCCTTATCTTTCTCTCTCTAATTATCAATTGCTCTTTTGTTTTTTCTAAACCAATTTTTAAATTTTTTAATTCAATCTCTAATATATCTAATCCCTTAGATGATTGTTGATATTTATTAACTTCATTTATAAGCTCTCCTAAATCATTTGTACCAGAAATATTTAAATACTCTTCTATTTCATCATTTACAGTAGCATATTCAGATATAGCTTTTTCTAAATCTAATAACTCCTTTTGAGATAACTTTTCATTAATCTTTTCATTAATTTTATTTTGAAGTTTTGTATAATCATCATATATTTTTAACTTTTTAAATAACTCTTTATAACTACCAATTTTCAATGCATTACAATAATAATCTAAGTCTTTTTCTATCTTATTTATATCAATTTTTATAGCCTCAATCTTTTTATTTTTTCCACCCTTATTAAAATAAGTATTAATTAATAAGAATACAATTGATACACCAAAAATTATATATAATATTAAACTTAATACTATATTATTTGAAGTAATTGCTAATATTATAGATAATATTGATATTATTAATAAAAATCCATAAAATACATTATTATTATTATTATTATTTTTATTTCTATTATCATCTTCTACTATTTTTTTTAAATCTTTTAATTTTTCTTCATAACTATTTACTGTATTCTCTATTGCTTCTCTAAAATCATTAATAATTAAAGCATCTCCAACTATTTTTTCTGCTTCTCTTTCTTTAAGATTTAAGAAATCAATTTCATTTTCTATAGATTGATTTATATCAACTTTTTCTTTTAATATTTCTCTTCTTATTTTTAGTCTTTCTAATATATTTAATATATTTTCAGGTAATTGTTCTATATAGTCATATTTATCTAAAGGAGTTTTTAATTCTTTTAATTTTTCTTCTTTTTGTCTAATTTCTTCTTTTTCAGATTCACTTGTATCTAATATATTTAAATATAAATAATATTCTTCTCTTAACTCCTTTACAAATGCATAATTTATAAATTCGTCATTATAAGTTAATAACTTATTTATATACTTTTCCTTATTTTTTAACTCTTGCTTCTTTTTAAAGTATTGTGTTATTTCTTCAAATTCTTTTTTAAGCTTTGTCCTCTTTAAAAATCTCTTATATATCTCTAAATTGTTAATTTCATTATTTAGACTTTTCTTTTCTAAATTCATATTAATCAACAATTCCTCATTGTCTAAATTATGATTTGATAAATTATATGCTTCATATCTTTCACTTAGTAAATTACTATACCTTTCATTTAATACATCTAGACCTCCATTTTTCCTAACATTAGAAATAGATTTTTTATATTTATTCAATTTTGTAAGTGCCACATCTGCTGATACTTGTCCATCATCTATTCCTATAGAGTTAGCTATCTTATCTATTATTTCTTCTTCTTTATCTTTTCTTACCTCAACGCCTAATTGGCCAATAAATAATGTATTAATAAAAGTAGCTCTGTTTATATTAAAGAAATATTTTCCTGGTTCTTCCTTTGAAATGTATTTTATCTCTTCTCCAGTAATAGCATCTATTACTGATGATGTATCTTCTTTTTTACTCTTTCCAAAAGTCCTTCTAATTATATACTCCTTATTTTTAAATTCTACATATAACTCTCCACTAATAGTTTCACCTGTACTTGGCATATATTTAAGTCGTTCATTTTGCTTATAGTCTTTACCTTTATAATTTGACATTCCATATAACCAAATTTTAATGAATGCTTGAATAGTACTCTTTCCAGCTTCATTTTCTCCATAGACTATATTCATCCCTTTATCGAAGCTTATTATTTTATCCTTTAAACCGCCAAATACAATAATATTTACTTTTTTAATAATCATTTAAATTCACCTCGTCTTCTGACAGACATTGAATTCCCATTTTTAAGGCCAGCTTTAATATCTCTTTATCATCATCACTTGCATCTTTTAATTTCTCAAGTATTTTTGCTATAAACATTCCTTTTATAGAGTAATCCCTACTTAACTCTGTTAAATTAACTTCTATACTTGTATCATTAATTATCTTAATATAGTAAAATTTATTTTTTAACTTCTCTATAAGTACACTTTCCTTTAAATTAAAATGTTCTTTTAATTCACCTTTTAATATAATCTTATAAAAATTTTTATGAATTTCCTCATCACTTAGATCTGATAGTAATTTAAATATAACTTCATCATAATTATTAGTGCCTGTTATATCTATTTCCTTTGTAATATACTTCCTTTTACACACAGGTAAAAAACTCAAATTAGTTCCACCTTTATACACCTCTCCAATTATGACTCCCTTTTCTCCCTCTTCATCAAAGCCTCTTCCTTGTGGACATCCACTATATGCATAAGTAGTCATTCCCTCTTTTAATATTCCTGAAAATTTATGTCTATGACCTAACGCAATATAATCAATATTTGACTTATATATATCATTTATATATATTGGATTATATTCATTTTTGCTATTGGCAGATATTATTTCCCCATGAAGTAGCATAATATTTATTTTGTTATTTTCCACGTTAATACTTTTTAATAAAGTTTCATTTTCATAATTATTCCTAAATCCAGCTCCCCATATAATTAAATTTAATTCTTTAACCTCTTTAAACTCCATATCACCTTTGAAAATATAAACATTTTCTGGCCAATTTATCATACTATAAAAGGATTTTTCATTATATGGGTCATGATTACCTGGTGAAATAAAAACCTTAATATTTTTTATTCTTTTAATTTGATCTGATATAAAAAATAAGGTATTCTTATTTACTGTTAAATTATCAAAAACATCTCCTGCAATAAGTAATACCTCTATATTTTCCTCTATGGCTAAATCTATTATTTTTTTAAATACCTCTAATAACTCATTTTTACTAGTATCTGAAACTTCTTTACTAAGCTCTTTAAATGGCGTATCAAAATGCAAATCAGCACAATGTAACACTTTAACCTTATTCATCTTATCACCTACTTCACGAACCTTTGTTCATATTTTAACATAAATTACCTTAGTTATAAAGTCTGTTAACTCTTTATATTATTTATACATAAAAAGAAAAGAGAGATATTATCATAGATATAATCTATTTTAATATCTCTCTCCTCTTTTTCGAATGATAGATTAAATTTCAGGTGGTGCTTCACCCATAACAGTACTCACCCTCTCGAAGTATTGTTTCCTTTAACCCGTCTGATTGTGCCCGTTAGTGGTTGATTATTTTAATCCACTTTCGTATTGTTCTACCATTCTTTTAACCATTTCACCACCTACGGAACCACATTGTCTAGATGTTAAGTTACCATTGTAATCTGTGAATGGCACTCCCATTTCTGCTGCAACTTCGTTCTTGAATGCGCTTAATCCTTGTTTTGCTTCTGGAACTAATGTTTTTGACATAATCGATTCCTCCTCTGGTTAGCGGTAATTTTGTAAACCCAACTTAAATATTTTTTTCACATCTAAGTTGTTTCTGTTTACACTATTATATTAACCAGTATAGGTTTTTATATTACAAGTAAATAATACCCACTTTTCATTATTTTGGATTGTTTTAACTAACTTCTTTATTTACTGTCTTCTTAAATCTTTTAACTATAAAATCTCTAACTATTGCAACTAGCATACCTATTTGAAATGACAAAGAAACTGATATAATTTGTAAATAATTCACTTTGCTAGTTTTGTAAATTATTATTGTTTCTATAATCCAAACTGCACTAGCCATTAAGGATGCTTTCTTTCCACCAATAATAGAACAGATAACTATACTAAAAAAAATTATAGCTTGAATTTGAATAAAACTCATACTTCACCTCTTACTCTTTGAATTAATTTCTTAAATACCTTTTATAAGTTCTATCCAAATTATATTTTTTTAAACAATATCCTCATGGCATAACATTCTAAACTTACAATTACTACATTTATAATTTTTTAATGTCTTTTGAAATACTTCTTTTTCTTTTGGCTTATTTAAAATCGCATCATCTAAATAATAATTTATTATTTTTAAATCATTAGAAACCTTTTCTTTTATAAATTGAATATCTTCTGGTTTAAATATTACTTCTTCTGCATGTCCATCTAGAAGGTATTCTATTCTACCTTTAATCTTAGAATAATGTACATTATATTGTTCAATTACATACCAGGCATATACTAATAATTGTTCCTTATCACTCTCTGATACCTTTCCTGTTTTCCAATCTACAATTACATAATATCCATCATAATCTTTGTATAATAAATCTATTTTAGAATATACTTTTAAGCTATTATAATTAATACTACTAAATATATCTTCATCATTTTCTATAATTACTGTTTCCGGTTTTAAAATATCTTCAAATGTTTTTGAAACATAAAAACTATTTATACATTGACTTAATCTTTCTTTTAATTCGTTTCCAATTTGCTTTGATATTTTATCACCATAATAATATTCTTGAAGCATTATACCTTTAGGATATTCATCCCACTCTTTAGTATTATACTTATGTATACTTTCTCGTATTATATTTCTCAACTTATTTAAAGTAATTTCATTAAATCTTGTAGCATTCATAAATTTTGTTTTATCTTTTTTACATATATTTATTATTCCTCTAATTTCCTTATGAACTACTTCTCCAAAGCACATCCACAAATTAGTTAATTTTTTTAATCTCCATGCAATTTTTTGCTCATCTGTAATTGTATAAATCCAACCATTATGACTTCCATAGTATGTATAATAATAATCTCTTTCACAATTTTCCAAGGTTTTCATCTTTGATATAGACCATGATTTTTCTGGATATTTTCTATCTTGATAAGTCTCACTCATTATATCTCTCCTAATTTAAATACTATATTAATATATTTACCATATTCATCTAATAGTATAAATAATACATTGAATAATTTAGAATAAATTTATCCTTTACTACAAATGATATTAATAAAATAAATAAAATGTTGGAGGTTTTAATTATGAAGCAATTTATTTCGAAAACATTTATGTGTATTTCATTTATAGCTTTAAGTATTAATTTAATATCTGCTTCTCCATTTGATGCTCTCTCTAATAAAAAGAATGAAACTTTAATTGTTAGAGATAGTACTTCAACTACTGGATTGCCAGATAGATTTAGAGATATACCTAGCTTAAATATTTCTGGTAGCGCTCAATTTACAGCTGAACAAGCAAAGAATTTAAAAGATACTATAAATAAACCTAATATCTGTATTGTAGACTTAAGACAAGAATCTCATGGCTTAGTTAATAATTATGCCATAAGCTTTTTTAATCCTTCTAAAGATTTGAATAATGGTTTTACTACAGAACAAACAATCAAAACAGAAGATGCACTTTTATCTAAAATAAAGCTTAATGAGAATTTAAATATTTATAGAAAAACAGGTAAACCTTTTAAAGAAATAACTGTAGATTTTGTTAGTAATGAATCTTCCGTAGTCAACAAAGCTGGTATGGAATATAAAAGATATGCAGTAAGAGATAATGGTGCTCCTACAGCTGAAATTGTTGATGAATTTGTGGAGTTTATTAAAACAAAACCTTCTGATTTACATCTTCATTTTCATTGTGATGCTGGTGAAGGTAGAACAACTACTTTTATGTCAATGTATCAAATTTTAATGAATAATACTAATTTATCATTAGATCAAATAACATCATATCAATATAATGTTGGCGGCGTTAATCTTCATGATAATAAACATCAATTTGAATTTTTAGAAGATTTCTATAATTATGTTTCAAAAAATAAATCTAATAATTATACTACACCTTATTCAGAATGGATTAAAGAATCTTAAAAATATGACCCTAAGCAATTTAATTTCAGCTTAGGGTTTTTAAGTTTATAAATTATCTTTCTTTTCTCTTGCTACAGATATAACTCTTTGTATATGCATAGTTAGATATACAAGTTCATCATCATTTACTTCATAATTATTATGCATTGCTATATACTCACCTATCTTTATTGCACATCCATATGCCTCAGGATATGTTGACGATATAACTTTCACAAAACTAGAATCCGTACTATTATGTTGATTATTATTAACTATACGCTTTGCAAAATATTTTAGGTGAGTTAATAATCTATCATAATTTAAATCATCCTCATCTAGCTCTATAGCAAAATAATACTTAATAATATTTAATACATCTTTTATTATCTTGGTTGATTCTACTGATTTCATTGTAGTTTCTTTATAACTGGCATTTACAAAATGTAACGCTATAAATCCTGCTTCATCCTCTGGAAGTTGAATATCTAACTTTTTATTTATGTAATCAACAGCCCATAATGAAACTTTAAATTCATTCCTATGAACTCTTCTTATTTCATTTAATAATTCATTTTTTATAGTAATACCATTTTTAAATCTTTTTACAGCAAAACCTATATGATCTGCTAGTGAAACATAAACTTGTTTATCTAATTCAACATTTAACTCAACTATTGCATGAGTTACTATTTCATCTGTTAATTCAAATATACCTTCTGGTATTTGATTAATTAGCTTTTTTATTTTATTTCCTAAGTTTTCATCATCCACTATAAATGTTTTTTCTATTCTTTTAGTATCAATTAATTGCCCAGGCTTTTTATTAAATGCTATACCGCTTCCCATAAGAATTACTTCTTTTCTAGTCGTAGGATCTATTGAAACAACTACATTATTATTTAAAACTTTTTCAACTATCATACATTTGCTCCTTACTTATGGTACTAAAAAGATATCCTAAATTAAGACTACTCTTAATTTAGGAATATCATAATTTTAACATTATAAATATTTTTTTGTCAATTAAATGAGCTATATATCCTTATTAAATTAAGGCTGTTTTTCTGGCAATCTCATGGTAAATTCACTACCTTTTCCCAGCTCACTATTTACAAGTAGTTCTCCATTATGTAACTCTATTATTTGTTTTGTTAAACTCAACCCAATTCCACTTCCACCAAATTCTTCTGTTTTTTTATTATAAGCCTGTCCAAATCTATCAAATATAGATTTCATATCTTTTTTATCTATTCCTATACCAGTATCTTTTACTTTTATATTAACAAAACCATTCTCTTCAGTGATGATTACTTCTATTCTACCTCCTGCTTCAGTAAATTTAGCAGCATTCCCTAATACATTAACTATACATTTTTCAATTTCCCCAGCATCGCATTCAATTATTTTCTCCTCTATTTCTGGATCTATAATTAATTCAATATCTTTACTTTCAATAAAATCCTTCATTGATAATGCTAATTCTTCTACTAAATAAACAATATCATTATCTTTCATATCTAATTTATACATACCTGATTCTATCTTAGCTGTATCTATAATATCATTTATTAATTTTAATAGTCTCTTAGAGTTTCCTCTTAAAGCCTCCATATAATGATTTAATTTTTTCTTGTCAATATGATTATCTTTTTTATTCAACACTGTTATTAATTGCTCTATAGATAAAATAACATTAAGTGGTGTTCTCAATTCATGAGATAAATTTATAAAATAATTATTTTTTCTCTTTTCCTGATTAATTAATTGCTCATATAAAATTTTATTTTCAACTAATTTATTATTAAGTTGTTCCGTTCTTTGTTCCACTAACTTATTTAATATCTTTACCCTATTCCATCTTCTATATAATATAAAAGCTATAACAATTAAATATATAGCAAATGCTGTTTTGCTCATAAATATAGGAGGATCCTTAATTATTTTTATACTTTCTACCTCTCCCATATCTCCATAAGAATTTATTGCTACAACTTGAAACTCATACTCTCCTGCAAATAAATTATTATAACTTACATAATTCATATTTTCAGCTGATATCCAATCATCATCTATACCTTCCATCTTGTAATAATACTTTATCTTCGAAACATTTCTATAATCCGCCAAAAAATATTGTATCTGTATACTATTATTTTCTCTTCCAAGTTTAATTACATCATCAAAGTTAATACTTTTACCATTAATTTGTACCTTACTAATATTAACTTTCTCTTTTATTTCTCTTTCTTTATAATCTTTAGGATAAAAACTATTCAGTCCACTAATTCCTCCAAAGAACATTTCCCCATCACTAGCTTTGAAATATGAATATCCATTAAACTCATTTCCTTGTAGTCCATCACTTATGCTAAAATTTACAAACTTTTCTTTATTGATATCATATTTAGAAACTCCATAGTTAGTGCTAACCCATGGATTCTCCTCTTCATCAAATAATATTCCATATATAAAGTTATTTGATAATCCTTCTTTTTCTGTGTATTGAGTAAATTTATTTTCACTTTTATTAAATTTATTTAATCCATAATTAGTTGCTATCCATATGTTACCTAAAGAATCTCCATTAATATCTTTTACTGAATTATATGATAATCCATTTTTATTACTACTTTTATAATTTATTACTTTACCAGTACCTTTATTGTAATTTACTAAGCCCCCATCAATACTTAATCCAATCCAAATTTCATCATCACTATCTTCATATATACTTGAAATCACTTTATCATTAATATTATTATCTTCAAATATATTATTTAAATTGCTCAATTTATAATTTTCATCTATAGTGTATAATCCATCCCTAGTTCCAATCCATACTAACTTATTTTTATCAATATATATTTCTCTTATCTTACTTTTATCACTATCAAAACCACTATCAGTTTCTAAGTATTTTATTATTTCTTTTTTATCCTTATCAATAATATTTATACCATTGTTAGTTCCTATAAATATCTTATTACCATAACCATTTATAACAGTTATATCTGTGGAAGTTAATAGACTATTAAGTTCACCTTCCTTATCTAATCTATATACTTTATCATTACTTCTATCGATTATATTTACTCCTTCATCATTAGACCCAACCCATATGTACCCATCATTATCCTTATAAACTCCCATTATCATACTACTCTTTAAAGTATTCTCATTAAATGGATCATTTTTATATGTAGTAAATATATTATTAGGATTAAATAAACATAAACCATCATATGTCCCTATCCATATAGTTCCTAATTTTGATTCATATATACTTATTGCTCTATCATTTACTAATGTATTTGTATCATAAATCTTCGAATTATATATAGTAAATTCATTTGTTTTTTCATTAAGCTTAGCTAAGCCATTATCTGTACAAATCCAAACATCACTATTGGAATCTCTCAAAATACTTCTTACATAATTTGAAGGAATAGAATTTTCATCATTTTCGTCATTTTTAAATACTGTACTTTCTTCAGTTTTAGTATTTATTCTATTTAATCCACCACCACTTGTTGATACCCATAATATATTATTCTTATCCATATACAAATCAAATATAGAATTGTTACTTATTAATTTTTTTTCATCATTACTTGTATATTTAACTACCTGTCCTGTATTCTCATCATATTTATTTAACCCCTTATTAGTGGCAATCCAATATACATTATCCTCATCTTCTACAATACTATATATAGATTGACTAGTTAAAACATCATACTCATCTGAATAAAGCATTCTTGTAAAACTATCACTGCTATTATCGTATAAATTTAATCCATCATCTGTTGCTACCCACATTCTCTCTTTTGAATCTATAAATATTTCACATATATTTCCGTCAGATATACTCCCATTACTTCCATCAGCTAAGTACCTTTTAATTTCTCCTGTTTTCCTATCTAACTTATTCAACCCTGTAGTTGTTCCAATCCACAGGTATCCATCAGTATCTTCAATAATAGCTACTATAATATCTCCTGATATACTATTTTCATCTTCTCCCTTATACTTATATACTTCGAAATTAGTTCCATCATATTTATTTAAACCATTATCTGTTCCAAACCACATATATCCATCTGAATCCTGATATATATATTCTACAGTTGTCTGTGATAACCCATCCTCAATTGTAATTCTTTTAAAGTTAATTCCTCCATTATTACTTATATTACTATCTGCAGACACTAAACTTTTATTAGTTATAATTATCATAAATAAAATAAATATAAGCCTTTTAAATTTATATACCATATATTCTCCCCATTCTATAACATTTCCAATAATTATATCATAACCCTTTTTTATATCAACATGAAAAAAGACTTAGCAATTTTGCTAAGTCTTTTGGCAGGGGTACTAGGAATCGAACCTAGCCTAATAGTTTTGGAGACTACTGTACTACCGATATACGATACCCCTTTAACAATGGTTATTCTACCATGTTAATATAACTATTGTCAACTAAAATATTTCCTTCTATATATATCTTCTTATAACGTTCTCTCTTATACATTAACTTCGTTAATAACTTTTTTCAAAACTATTGCCCTTATTGCATCATATGTTATTTCTTCAGGAACTACTTCTTTTATATCTTTTAACTTATTATATCCAACTTTATCTATAGCATCTAAAACCATTTTTTCTTCCTCATCATTAAAAAACTCATCTAAAGGTATTTCAAAATCTATCTTATTTCCTTCAGTAATATATTGTTGAATATGACTCATTATAGTAACTAAAGTTAATTCCCTTTCCTTAGCAATTTCTTTTATTGAACTACCAGCTTTAATAAAGTCCATAGTTACTTCATATGATTTCTTCTTTTCTTCATTATTATTTTTTTCTTTTTTCTTCTTTTCCTTTTCCTTATCTAAAACTTCATCAAATGATATATTACTATTTTTCTTACTAATAAAGCTCCATTTTACCTCAATATTATTTTCATTAATATATGCTTTAATTTTTTCCATAAACTTTTCACCATATTTATTAAGTTTAGAATTACCAACACCACTTATATCTAAGAATTGCTCATCTGTTATTGGCATTCTATTACTAAGTTCTTTTAATGTAGAATCACCAAATATCATGTATGGAGGTATTTTTTCTTCTCTAGAAATATCCATTCTTAACTCTTTTAATATAGTAAATAACTCATTTTCTTCTATTTTAATTTTCTTAACTATTTGTTCTTTAACAAATACTTGTCTTTCTCCTCTTACAATCTCCATAGATTGTTTATTTAATGTTAAAACTGGATACTCTCCTTTATAGTTTAAATATCCATGTGAAATTAACATATTAATAAATTCTACCAATGCATCCTTAGTATAATTTTTTACTATTCCATAAGTTGATAATTCATCAAATCCTAATTCATACACTTTCTTGTTCTTAGAACCTCTAAGTACATCTACTACCATTCCAATTCCGAATCTTTGATTCATTCTATATACACATGAAATAACCTTTTGAGCATCCACACTTTTATCTACTAATTCCCCTGGTGCCTCACAATTACTACAATTATTACACTTCTCATCATATTGTTCACCAAAGTAATTTAATATAAATTTTCTATAACAATCTTGAGTATATACAAGATTTATCATAGTTTGTAGTTTTGAAAGTTCACTTTCTTTTCTTACGCTACTTTCTGTAGCAGTCTCTATAATATACTTTTGTGTTTGAACATCTCCTGGCGAAAACAGCATTATACATTCACTTTCTTCACCATCTCTTCCTGCTCTACCTATCTCTTGATAATATCCTTCAATATTTTTAGGCATATTATAATGTATTACATATCTAACATTGGGTTTATCTATTCCCATACCAAAAGCATTAGTAGCAATTATTATATTACATTTATCATATATAAAATTTTCTTGAGCTGTTTTTCTATAATCGTCACTAAGTCCTGCATGATATTTTTCAACTTGCAACCCCTTTGAATTTAATAACTCATATAAATTATCTACTTCTTTTCTTGTTGAAGCATATATTATTCCTGATTCATTTCTATTATTACTTATGTAATCTAAAGTATAATTTTTCTTATTTACTCCTTTTTCTATTATTATCTTAAGATTCTTTCTATCAAATCCAGATATAAATATTTTAGGATTATTCAATTCAAGTAAATTTATTATATCTTCTCTAACTTCATCTGTAGCTGTTGCTGTAAAGGCTGTAACTATTGGTCTATTTCTTAATAATGCAATTACCCTACTTATTCTTCTATAGCTACTTCTAAAATCATGTCCCCACTGTGACACACAATGCGCCTCATCTATGGCAACCATAGAAACATTAATACTAGCTATAAGTTCTAAAAAAGCTTGTGATTCTAATCTTTCAGGTGCAACATATAATATTTTTATTTCATTTCTTGCAGCTTCATCTAAAATATTATTTATTTCTATATTACTTAAGGATGAATTAATATAAGCAGACTTAATTCCTAAATTATTTATATTATCTACTTGATCTTTCATAAGAGATATTAATGGTGATATAACTATTGTTATACCCTCTAATAATATTGCAGGCACTTGGTAACAAATTGATTTACCTCCACCTGTAGGCATAATAGTTAAAACATCATTTCCATTCAGTATTTCTCTTATTATTTCTTCTTGACCTTCTCTAAATGAACTATATCCATAATATTGTTTTAAAATATCTAATGCCTTATCCATAAATTCTCCTTACTACTCCAAACTATTTTCTTTTTTAATTATTAACTTTATCATTTAATTTATTCAAACATTTGTTCTTTTATAAAATGTCATAAATTTTTTGTAAAAAAATTTATAAATAAATATCCACCAGCTAAGCTGGTGGTTTTTCATAAGCCCTATAAGGGCAAA
>ERZ791879.154-NODE-154-length-74617-cov-13.347898_pt1 | contig 74617 bp, 92 predicted proteins | sample MGYA00510162_ERZ791879 | MGnify/ENA primary metagenome ERZ791879 (study PRJEB30046, sample SAMN00792113) | human gut metagenome | study: EMG produced TPA metagenomics assembly of the A metagenome-wide association study of gut microbiota in type 2... | reverse complement strand
CGTTTCTCTTCTGAGAAACTCCACTGTGCTGAACAGGCTTAAAGCCTAACAAATATAATGCAAAAAACTGTATAAGAAATACAAGATTTTTTCTTGCATAATTGATGTGTCTTTCATATATTCATGAAGGAAACAACTTCCAATGCTATTATCGACATCAACTTCATCATCACAATATTTCAAAAAGAATTTCGCATCCGACAATCGAATCCATTTAGATTTTTCAACAGTGTGCGTCATTCGGCCTTGTTTTTGTAAATCTAAACATGAATCATATCGAATTGTATAAGCTGCAATATTACATAAGGAGTTCATAACAATGTCGTTTTTCTCTGCATATGATACGAAATCCATCGATGGTTTATTAATCCCATGTTTCAGCATTTGAACAAAGAATATATGCAACATTTGTGCTCTCTCTATGATTGGCGTAGTATCTGTTTTCAAAATATCATATAAATCTTCTTCTAATTGTGTCATGATCGAAATCACCCTTTCTCAAATTCGTCATCTAGTTACGGATTAAATATGACAGATGAGAAAAAAGATAAAGATTACATATGAGGAAAAGAGACCTGCTTGTGCAAGTCTCATTCTTCTGTTGCGTAAACATAAGTACGGTTTCCGTTTCTTTCATAGCTGCATGTTACGAAAGTATATAAATGTTTTTTGATCTTTCTAATTGGAATCGTGCTTTTTGCAAGAATTCTTTGATAAAATCGTTGCTGGTCCTTTTGATCGCCAAAGTCAATAGGAACACTTGTTGCTGGTCCAGCATAAGCAGACACGACATTTAATTTTCTTGTTTCTCCTGGCAGATATAAGATGATTCTACGATGTTTTTTTACAAAAGAATCTTCTCTGAATTTTACCAATTGAGCAAACATTGTTCCATTTCGCATATGATGCCCATAGATCACGCTATTATCTGAAGAAAAATCCTGATGACAATGACTATCTAAGAAGATGCATCCAGCGAAATTATAATTTTTCCGAAAGGTATGATGCATATATTCTTCATTATTTTTTCCTTGTACAACTGGATAATCGATATTCGTTCCAGGAACTTCAATCCATGCAACAATATCTGGATTGATCTTATGCAATCTTTCAAAATCAATGCTTCTTTCTTTTTTCTTCTTCATTTTTTTGATCTTTTGGTATTCATGATCGGCTTTCTGATATTCCACATGTAAATTCCAAGCTTTACGACCAAAAAATATGGCAACTATAAAGCATGCGATCATCCCAATCGTAGGGATTATCTTTTTCATTCAAAAGCACCTCCTCATATCAAATATGAGAGATATTATCTGAAAAATTGTTCTTTCATTTTGGCTTTCCAAAAGATCCGCTTCATCTTTAGCCGAAATTTTAAACTCGGTTTCCATTCTGCTTTGGTCTCATTTTGTTCAATCTCTTTTAATTCATCTTGAATCCAAAGTTTTGCAGCTTTTTTCATTTCATCATTCATGATTTGTACTCCTTTTTTGCATATATTTTCCGTTACATTGTATAAAGCATTCAAATTACAAAAAGGGGAAGAAAAATAAAAATAAAAATTTTTTCGAAAATACGTTCTGATTATTGACTTATAAAACCAAGATATAGTAATATAGTCATGTAGAGGTTTTATACTTCTTATAATATTACCATGTATCTTAATTTTTGAAGCAGCTATGATCTCCCCATTTTGTAGCTGCTTTCAATTTTATAGATACAATTTTTCAGAAAGGCATGGAGAAAATTTATGAAGATCAAAATTGAAGGAGAAAAATTACTTTTTGAAGACTTTCCATTTAAAACAAAAGAAGTTGGAATATCTTTTATTAATTCTGGCGTTGCTATTTATGATGAACCAATCAAAAATTTAGAAAATTGGCAGATGAATGTAAAAGTGGAAGATGGAGTTTGTGTAGATCAAAAGGCAGCAGATATGATGTTAGGATATTTTAATGGCATTACAGAAATGACATTTACTCAGACACCAACTGGTTCTTATATTTGTCGCACGAAATCTACAACTCAAATAAATCAACTAAATTAGTTTTTATAATTACACGAAAAAAGAGATCCGCATCATTTTTGCGAGTCTCTTTTTCTTTAAAATGATCGATATGATCCAACAACTTTTCCGATAATTGATACATCTGATACAATAATTGGATCCATAGTATCATTTTCTGGTTGTAAACGATAATAACCATTTTCTTTATAAAATCGTTTCACGGTCGCTGAATCTCCTAATAAGGCAACTACAATATCTCCATTTTCAGCAGTGGTAGTCTGCTCAACCAACACCATATCACCATCAAATATTCCAGCTTTGATCATGCTTTCGCCATGAACTCGTAGCATAAAATGAGGGATATCATGACATCGGATCGCAGGAACTGGAAAGTAGTCCTCTATATTTTGTACTGCAAGAATTGGCTCTCCTGCTGTTACTGTTCCGATGATCGGGACAAAATCAACCTTATGGCCTAAATCTTTCATAACCCTTGCCTTATTATTGATGTCATCAATTACTTCAATTGTCCTTGGTTTTGTCGGATCTTTTTTGATATATCCTTTTCTTTCCAAACTTTCAATATGAGCATGAACAGACGCGGGAGAGCTTAAACCAATGGCTTCTCCAATTTCTCTTACAGATGGTGGATACCCTTGTTCTGCTACTTTTTCCCGAATAAAATCGTATGTTCGTTGTTGTTGTTTTGTTAATTTTTCTCTTTGTTCTGGCATCTTCGATACCTCCGTGATTCCAATATTTTCTCCAGACTTCAAAAGACTCTCTACCCAACTTTGATCATATCATCAATTTCTACATCTGCCTGTGTTATGATATCTCCTGTCTCTTCATTATGAAACAAGAAAAATGCATGTCCACCATCTTCAGATACATTCAAGATCTGATATTTTGTAGGAAATGAAGCATCAAAAAGTGTCACCTGCACCTGATCTCCTTCTTTAAAAATACCACACTCTGTATTATATTCTTTCTTTTCTCGATCTATATCGTATACTCTCATTGTTGTCCTCCTGACTTGTTATTGATATTTCATACAAATTTTTTATCATAATTCGTTTATTATCCATAAAGATGATTTCTTTTTTCTTTTGATCGATCCATTTGATCTTTCCCTTGTATGTTTCATATCTTCCTCCAGCTTTATGAAGATCTGGAATGAAATATGTTACTTCGATCTTAGGATGATTTGATATATTTGCAAAGATCCATTGCAGATGCTGATCAATCTGCTCTTTTTGTGCTTCAGTCAGAATTCTTTTCGGTTCTACAATCCTCTGCACTTCTTCATATTCTTCCTTTTGTCCTCTCAATGCTGCAAATGGAGCAAACTGTGCTGCTCTACTTTGCATGGACATTTGCGGATGTCTTTTTGATACATGATGAGGCAGATCTATGATATCATCATATTTGCCCATAAGCTTCTCCTTCTCGAACGTATATTCTATTTTGATTATAGCATCTTCCCTCTTTAATTGCAAACGAAAAACTCTGGCAGTTTTTTCCACCAGAGCCTATTCTTTATGATTCAACATCTGAAATATCGATATCTTCAATTTCTACGCATCTTCATCTACATCGTCTTTATGTATGAACATTGGAGCCATCCATTTTAATTCCAATGTGCGATTCCCTTCGTTATCTGATCCGATCCAGTAATTATGCCAATGTGCTTTGCGAAGATGTGGTCGTTTTGAAGTCCCATTTATTTTGGAACTTTTTACATTATTTGTTATGTTTATTTCATTTTTCTTTTTCATTTCTTCTTCAAAATCAAGCGCTTTATAAAATTTACGTATGAAATCTCCACTTTTTTCTCCAAAATTCCACCTCTGTACTTCACGATATTTATCTTTGATGAACTGAAATGATTTTGGTTGTCTTGTAATCTTTTTCTGCACAGGGTCTTCAACCATTTCTTTATTTTTTGAGCAAACATATAATACGAGCTGCAAAAGTTTACAACAAAGATCTCTCGTATAGTCTTTTGCGTCATCTATTTCATACTTATCTGCACGCAATGCACGTTTATTTTCATTTGCCTTTTCAAATGATGCATTGATTCCGTCATTAATTGTTCCGCCTTCAATCAAATGAAATGAAATTGGGAGAATATCTCCATCGTCATATACAATCAGAAACCTTAATTCCAATTCTCCTGTATTTGTATCAGATTCAAAATGAACAAAAAATCCATCCATGTCTTCCATTGTTGTAGTTTCGATATAAACACAAAAAAATGGAATCTTGTTAAGAATATCGATTGGAATCTTCAAATTCTGGTCAGCCTGGCTTATTAACACCTTTTCCATGGCTGGATCAAATGAGTAAACCTGTTTATGTAATCTCCATGCAGCAGTTGCTGCTATTAATGTTGCTTCTGTTGCTGAATTCCAAAGAACATCTGGATCCATGATCCCATCTGAAGCAATTGCCAATCCAGCTGCAATAGGTATATAGCAACGTCCATCCCATTTTGGTAATTGACTGTCATTTCGAAAATGTTCTACAATATTCCAACAATCGTTATAAGTGTTTGCAACTTTATTAACCATTTCTAATGGATAGCATTTTTTCATAATATTTTTCTCCTAATGTACACATTTCCTACATGCTGTATATCCACGTTTTATTGCTTGAGATTTTGTGATCTTGCTTGGATTTCTCATATTACTACATGTGCTCTTATAATGATATTTCTTTCCTGTTCGTGGAATCCATACATATTTAGTAGACTTATTAACCTTTGGAGCCTGTGTTGTTTTGTATTTCTTTTGAGTTGATTTTGTAAATTTCGTTACTTTTTGTCCGTTTAGATGGCTTGATCCATTTTTGTAATTGATCGTTACACCCTTTTGTACATTGAAAACAAAAACATTAAATTTGATTCCTTTTCCTTTGTCTTCAATGGATTGAGCTTCCATATGTACTCCACGGGCTAATTTTTCTTTTCCTTTAAAAACAGGAGTAACGCGATATAATACATGATTTCCTGTTTCTTTTACATAATCAGCAACCACATTTTCAAATGGCAACATCCCGTCCACATTTAATGCCCTTGTTCCTGTGATCAGGTTCTTCTTATTCGCATTTTCTCCAGTTAACTGGTACCCAATTAGATGACAACGATTATACAAATATTTCCCATTAACACAGTTATATTTGACTGTATGCCATCCTGTTGGCTTGATCATTCCAATTGCTCCTCTTTCCGTTGTTGGCATTAGATTCCTGCCAACGTTGGCAATGGCTGTTGTACATCTTCCATACTTATCGAGTTTTCCATATTTTTCATAGGATTTTCTGGTCTTAAGTTGTGTTTTTGAAAACTTAGGTCTGTTTTTGTTCTGTGCTACATAAATCTTTCCTGTATATTTTGGAATTGTTGCGGCTTTGACTGTTACTGTTGTCTTAGAGTTGCTGATGATCGGGCTGATATTAACTCCAGTGATCATTGTAACGGATAACGCAAATGCAAGCATTATCTTTTGGATTCGTTTTTTCATATTTACACTTCCTTTCTTATGTACCATTATATATTATTTTTATATTTCAAAAAAGTATTTCTTGCATTTTCGAAAAATAGTGATATACTTAATTCATGGATTAACATCCTGGAAGACATCCTTATTACATACTATACAAGTCTTCCTATATACTCCCCTCAAGGTCTGTGTTTTATCACGGATCTTTTTATTTTTCTGATTTTTTGTTTTAACTGATGTTTTAATATCTCTTTCATCTTCTTGTAGAAATCACATTCTAACAGATCTTGTTTCATAAGATTACACTCTTTACAACAACACTGTAGATTTTTTTCATAATTTGTTCCGCCTTTTGATAATGGGACAATATGATCGATCGTCATCTCATCGAATGGGATAAATCTTCCGCAATAAACACAACGTCCTTCTGATTGGTTGTATACGCTCATCCGAGTTTCTTGAGGAAACACAATTCGTTTACTCATATCTTCACTTTGTATTTCTTTCACATGTTGAGCTGGCATTGGAATAGGATCAGAAATTACTCCTGGATTTGATTCCGGTTTTGACAGCTCTTCAATCATGAATCCACTAGTTTTCTTAGGAGCATGTTCTTTTACCTTTTTGATTTTTGCCCTTGATGGAAAAATTGTTGCTTTGTCCTTATCTGTTGTTTTACCGATTCCACCGGATGGGCTTTCCACAATATAGCTAGTTGTTCCTGATGCTGTCTTTTTTAAAATATATCCTGCAAACATAATTTTCTCCTTCCTTTAAATTTCTTCTTTCTTTAAATATGAAGGATTTTCAGATTTTCAAAAATCATATATAAAAAAGGAATCATTGTTAGATTCCTTTTCTTAACATCCCATGTTTGTATTTTCTTCAACATCAGCAATATATTTTTCTAATGCTTCATATTTAAAGATGATCTCATTTATTTTATCAGTAGTTAATAATCGTGTTGCTTTTGTTTCTTCATCATGGAAAGTTAGTCGATTATGAGATTCCACCCAAACAGAAATTCCAAATATGATGTCCCTGTATTTGTTCATATATTTTTCTATCTTAATTAATTTTTATAACTATATTGATTTTTTAATAGGTTTTATTACAATATTTCTCGATTATTTATAACATAATTACTTTAACAGATGTATTTTTACTTAGTTTATTTTAAAAACAAACCCATGATCCTTATACCACTTTTTTACCTTTTCTCTTGTATTTTCGTCTGGCTTACAATCAATATTGATACTGAAAAGATTATCATAATGATCACTTAACAAGGTATATTCAATCTTTCCCATGTCAATTTCAGCAAGCCAAATTATATCATCACGTATATCTAATGCAAGATCAATATTTTCTCTAAACAAGATAGCAGTTTCGTTTTCTATATATTCGCTTAAAAATTGTATATGATCCTTTTTGACAACATACATTTCCAGCTTTTGAAATAATGTGATGCTTCCTTTTCGGAAATCTATGTTTTCATCTTTAAAAATTACATTTAAACATTCGGCAGTTGTTCGTCGTGCTTGTTGTCTGGCAATTTCATGATATTTTCTATTTTTTTTAAAGCACAATTCATCACTTATTTCAAAGATTTTAACTGCTAATTCAAAATTCTTTTCAGATTTTAATTCTGTCAACAAATCACTTCTTATTTTGTTAGTTCTTTTTTCTAGTATATCTAACATCTTGCAGATTTTTTCATTTTTCATGTTTCTCATCCTTTCCTTTTAACAGATTATTAGTTACATCCCAATATGTTTCTATTAAAAAAATAAGCTGCAAGCTTCATATATTACACTCTATATTACAGGAAAATTTATAATTCAACAAGCAATGATTATTTCAAATTACAGATTGAATGATCCCCAATTTTTTCCACGATGATAAGCAGCAGTTAAATTTACATGGAAATATTCTGCGATCTTACGTGTTTTAATCTGATTTCCTTCTGAATACTGATTAGCAATTTTTCTGTATTCATCTTCTGGCATCATGAGTGCTAATGCGAAATCATATGCCATCCACTCTTTCTTTACATCTTCTGTACGAAAAGCATAATTTCTTTTGTATACTGTATCGTCTGTCGATTCGTTCCATAGTTTCCTATTCGTCTGATAACCCATGAAAAGAAACAAATATCCAAGTTCTCTTGCAATCAACATTGTTCTATTAGGCGAGTTTTTCACACGATCATCCACCAAAATAACAAATGCATCTTTATGCTTCTTAACATAGCAATTCTCCATTTTATGATGTAATTCAGGTGTATTAACTACTTTTCCACCAAGCTTTTCAACAATAGCGTCTATATCTTTGATAGGGATTTTGATGTCATACAGTTTAATGATATCCTCTGTCAGATGATTGATTAAGTCTTTCGTATCCATATTCAACACTCCTTTTATTTTAAATATGAGAGAATTTTAGGATGTTATTTTCCACATATAAGAAACTCGAAACAGCATTAAGAGGTTTCTTTCCAATGCTCATTCAATTCGATTGCTACAATCTTTTTTCCTTGACAATACACATCACACAATACTTTATCTCCAACTTTAATTTTATAGAAATCATCTTTTGTTACTACAATCTCTTTTTCTTTGTTGTTGTATTTAACAACGATTTTCCAACGTTCTAGCATTCTATTATATTTTTTATAATATTTATCTTCCACCTTTAAGGAAATTGTTTGCATGTTGCTATGATCTTTGCTTAGTTTATATATCACATCTGGGACAATCGCCAATAGAAAAGGTAGTACCATTATAAATGCAACTACAACTCCCATAACAATTCCTTTAAAAATTGCTTTCATTTCCTATCTCCTGTTACACAATCCTAATAATCTGCTCATAAATTCCAATCGCATTTTCTTCTTTGAAATCTTCATTAATATGCATGCGCCCAAAAAACCATTTTTTATATTTAACGGATTCTCTAATCTTCTGCAAATAATCTGTTAGATAATCTGGTTCATATAAATGAGCTCCACCATCCATTTTTTTTAATAATGAAGTATATGGACAATGTGTTACGATGTAATCTACTTTTTGATCATGTGACTTAAGATTCTTGATCCCTTCTTCCATTTCTTCTTCTGAAGGAAGTTCTTCTTTCCACCAGGATTTATGATTAATTCGAAACATTTTATCAAAAAGCCCAATCCACTCATAAATTCTTGGATCATCTTTTTCCAAAATTCCATCTGAGACATCATGAGAGCTTGCTCCACCGAATGTAAAAAATTTCTTCCCATTGATATCAAATATCTGTCCACGCATTAGATGAAAAACAGAATCATAAATCTTATGAATTTTTCCACCATGCCATTCTTCTACTGGATATTGATATAAACGATCGTAGTTTTCATGATTTCCACAAACAAAAAGAGTGCTAAAAGGCTGTGCGTTCAACCAATTTAAAGCAAATCGTTCATCTTCTGTATCGTGCCATAATCCGAAATCTCCACAGATGATTACGTAATCATTTTTACTTAATGTATCTCCCTCTGGAAACACATCATGATGTAATCTTGATTTCCAATTTCCGTGTGTATCTCCTGTTATATAAATCATTTTCTTACTCCCTTCCATGCACTTCTGCAAATTCAACATCTAAAATCTTATCTTTCTTTAGATAAACGGTACATAATATCTTACTTCCCTTACTGATTGCCTCATACTGTTCGGATGTGATTTGCACTACTTCTAGCTTTTTGTAATCTCCGACTTTTACTTTTGCATAATAATTTGTAATTTTTCCTCTTGTTTGTATATACTTGTCCTCAACAGTTGTATACGTTTGTGTTTCAGAGCTTTGTCTTTTATCAATAGCTAATCTTATTTTTTCACCTGAAATAATTAATAACATAAGTATAATTGAAATTAAAATGAATCTAACATATTTAAATATAAAATCTTCAAATCCACTCATAAGCTTTCTCCTTTATTTTTTTAATCTTCATCAAGCTCAATATCGTCAACTTTACCATTTCGATACGTAACAATACATTTTACTTTGCTTCCTTTCCCAAGAGAATGATACTGTCTTTTTGACACTTCAACATCGTGTAAATCTGTATCATTTTTCATGGAAACTGTAAGGTAGTAATCCGTATCTGCAAATAGAATTGATAACGTTTCTGATGTATCCATTTCTGAAAATTTATCCTGAACAGTTACAGTTACTTTTTTCTCAGTAATTGCATCTGTATGAGGTTTATCAGCGAAGCAGAAACATACGATTAATGCGATAATTGCAAGGAACATGAAAGCGTCATACACTTTTTCTCCTAATTCTTCCTTTTCTATTTTCATAATTGGCGTCTCCTTTTGTACTTTATTTTCTTTAATATAAATATGAGAGAAAATTTGTTTTTGGAAAATCACATATAAAAAAGCACAAAAAAGAGGCCGATAAGACCTCTTTCATAAAACATTTGAATATAAAAAAAATATTAGAATGTTGGAGGATGTTTCTCTTTTACAAGAAATCTGCAATACATCGAAATACCGTTTCTTTACATGAATCATGCAAAATATCATGACGAAATCTAGGAATGATATTTTTTTTGATGTTTGCATTGGATTTTTTGTACTTTTCAATTACTTTATTTAATCCATTGGCTACCGGATCTTCTTCTCCTGCAAGAAAAAGAACATCTTTTTTATAACAAATATTTTGCTCCTCTTCCTGAACACTCATCATTCCATTTAAAAACTCAAGGAAAAATCTTGGAGTCATATCTGTGATGATCTTTTGATCTTTCAGATAATCTTCCTGAGCTTTTCCATCTTTTAACAACCAATCGATTCCACTTTTGGAATGTTTAAATTTGCGGTTGTAATTATCAAAAGCAAGTTTTTTTACAAGTTCTGATGGTTTGTTATCCTTTTTGCAAAGTACACTGATCAGCCAATGAGCAAATCTCAACTCATTTCTTTTTGGCTGTCCTGTTCCAACATAGATTAATTTGTCTGCAGCCTCAGGATAAATACATTGATGCGATCTCAGGATAAAAGATCCTAATGAGAATCCTAACATCACATATGGAATTTCTGGATATCGATGATGCATTTCACTTCGGAACAATTCAACATCTTCAATCAGATTATTCCAATGATCGATATACAATCCATGAATTTCCTGATTAGCAGCTCTTCCATGACTTTCTAAATCGAATCCGCATACAAGATATCCTAAGTTTGTAAAATATGTTGCAAACTCATCATATCGATCAATGTATTCTGTCATCCCATGAATGAGTTGTAAAACTGCTACTGGTTTACCTTCTGGCACCCAAACAGAACCATAGATTGTTCTACTCTCTTGATCATTTTTTAAAATTATTTTTTCTTTTTTCATTTGTTTTTCCTTTCTCTATTCGTCATTTTTTTACATAACAAATATGAAAGATAGTAAAAATGATAATATTTACAAAAAAAAGACCCCGAAGGATCTTTTATTGCCTGGTTTCTTCTTCTACCCACTCAACAAACTGTTTTCCAAGATCTGTTAAATTTAGCCAGTATTCATAGTAAAACACACAAAAATATTTGGTATTGCCATTATTTTTTTTATGTTTCACTTTAAATATGATAGATTTAAAAGAAAAAATATCCATACAAAAAAAGGACCATTTCTGGTCCCATAAAAATTATTTCATCAGCTGCGAAATATCGATCATTGTATTTCCATCGCCTGAAACAGTTGGAAGCTTTCCATCCCATTTCTTCAGATATTGCTGCACAAGAAGCTTATTGGTTAATCTCTTTTCCAAAATCTTATTAGACTCTGCTTCTGCTTTTGCATTAATGATCTTTGTTTCTGCATCTTTCTGAGCTTTTAGGCGATTCTGTTCTGCAGTTTCTACTCTTTTCTTTGCAACAGCTTCATCTGCAATTGCCTTTTCAATCTCATTGCCTGCGTTCATATCTTTGATAGTTAATTGCACAAGCTCAACGCCTTCAGACTTCAACATTTTAGACAATGTTTTGGTAGATGAGTCATAGATCTCATTCTTCTTTGCCCCTAAGACATCGATTACATTATACTGGGTTGCAACCGTTCCAATTGCTTTTTGAGCATAATTGCTAATGATATTCTTCTTTAAAGTATCAAGAGTCGTATAACGCTTATATACTTTGAATGCATCTTTCTGGTTTACGCGAAATTTCACATTGACCTGTGCTGTCACAAACTGGGCATCCTTTGTTTGGATATTGACATTTTTGATTGTTCGTTCTTCAACCGTTGTTGGGATACAGTAGATCTGATCCAATGGTGTTTTGAATGCGATTCCTTCATTTAATGTTTTTTCACTGGTTCCGCTAAGGATACTCCAGCGAATTCCTACATTATTTGAAGGAACTTTTACAATACAAAATGACAACAAGAATGCAATAAAAGGGACAAGAATCCAAACCGCTTTTTTCGAGAGATAAATACTTCTTTCCTCCCGGTCATATAATGTGATCCATGCGACCAATACTGTTAATGCAATCGTGATAATTTGAAACATTCATTTTCTCCTTTCTTCATTTATTACAAATATGAGAGAAAATTTAAAAATAATTTTTCACATATAAAAAAGAGACCATTTCTGGTCCCTTAAAAATATTTCATTTACTTATTTTCAATTTATTTTATCCAACGGTCACCAATTTCCGTTAGTAATTTGATATACATTCCTTGTTCCGGAATAGTTAATTTTCCATGTCCTAATCTATCTTTATATTTTTTATATGCTATAATTAATTTATTATCTGTTTTTCTCTTATAAATGCTTTCAATATTTTCCATTTTTGCTATATCCTGTTAAAAATCATTCGCAAAAATTTTAAAATTCATCACATTCTTCGTCAATGATCAATCCAAATGCAGGATGATATTCTGCTTCGCATATGACGTGTTTTTCATAAATCCTATATCCTTTTTGCAAAACATATTTTACTGGAAATGGGCATTCAAACATGTCTAAATCTCCGTCCTCAATTGCTTCACTTAATTTACATTCCGGAATTGCCATAATAGAGTGTCCACAGTCTGGAAAATAATAATTAAATTCTCTCAATTCTTCTGGAAGATTTTTGTAATTATCTTTCCGAACTCCTGAAAGTCCTTCAATACTTCTACGAATTGTGCTCGATTCAGCTTTTTCTTCTGATGCTTCATTATCCGAATCATCGAAGATCGACCAAGCTAATGTTCTACAAAAATCGCCAGACCAATCTGCAATTACAAAACAAAATGGAGTTAGAATATCCATTATGAATGGAAGCTTTGGATGACACCCTACTAATTCTTTTCCAGTTAAATCTTTTTGAGCATCATTAATTGCTTTCATAGCAAATGATAATCCAGTTTCGTCCTTACAACCTACTGTTGTCAACAACACAATATCTTCACCTTTAGCTTCTATCATGACTGTTGCAGAATAAAAGGATCCATCGGCTACAATGTGCAATTTTGTTCCGTCCATGAATGGAACTGTGTAATTACATGAAATACCTCTTTCGAATTTAATAAGCTCTCTTACTCGAATTCTTATTTCTTTTTCAATTTTATTTGAATATGATTTCCGCATATGTCCTGTCGTGAAAGTATAATGATGTATGTACTCCATTACTTATCTACCTTAACCCTTCTCATCTCTCGCTGCTCTTTTTTATACTGTTCAATTGTTTCTAATGCACTTTCAGTATAACAGAAGTCAAATTTTTTGGCAAAATTATTTACTGATCGATAATTGGCAATAGGGATTTCTATATATCCTTTCTCACGATTATATCGATTATTTACAATTTTTCTGGATGCATTGTAAATTTCGTCACTTCTTATACTCCAATGTAATGTCAGAACTTTATTTTCTAAATCACATTTAATCCATTTTGTTCTTTCTTCTTCGTAATCACCATTGATTGCCTTTTCTGTAATTTCACTATCATGGATGCAAATTGCAAATCCATTTTTTAATAATTCATGTCCAATTTCAGCCGCTCGATCAGCATATTTTCCAGTTCCTTCATTCAAACGACGATACCAGCAGTAATCATCTTCATTCCATCTATAGCCTTTTGTCTTAGCCAAATCGATGAAATCCTGATTCTTCAGATAAAACAGACATATTTTATCAAGTTTCTTAACGATTTCTACAACTCCTTTATACTGCAAATCTTCTGGGGCTACAGCATCAATATCGATGATCCTATCTCTGCGTTCTTTTTCTTTTTTTGTTCCTTCATATTTACGCAAGAAATCCTTTTTACTGCCAAATCGATCTAAATCTAGCCAAAAAGAAGCTGTCGTTTCATTCTCAATCATTTCCTGTGTTGCTAAGTAGTCTTCATACTCATTATAAAAATCCAATCGAATTGTATTAGCCCATGCTACTTGCTTTTCTGATCCTGCCAGTTCTGGAAATCCATATTCTTTTGATAGCACCTCAGAGTTTTTATTTTCTTCTGCAATCTGTTTCTCTCTTTCTTTTTTCGCACATTGTGGACATAGATGAGAAAAAGCATAATCTATTTTTCGTTGTCTATCACGCATTTTTCCAATCACATTTACTACGCCATCATGTCCACAGGCGTAGGTTCCCTCATATTTTGCCATATTTAAATTCCTTCCTATCTATATATGAATCATTTACAAACAACAATTGCCGTCATATCCTTAAAGAACGGTTTCTCTTTAATCTGATTCAACAAATAATACACATCCCCGTTAATCATATCTTTTTCTGATTTTTCCGTACTATAAATTATTAAGTATTTTAACTTATCACTCCAATTTTCAACAATGTTTAAATATTTTTTCATTTCATCTTTAATACTTTGCGCCTCATCTAATACAAAATAATCATATTCCGAAAAAAGGCTGCAAGAAACATTCTTATCTTCTAATATTATCGCAAAACATTCTTCGGATTGCAATTCATTCATGAATGTATGAAGAAAGTCAGATTTTCCGGTTCCATTTAGCGTTAATATATTCATCATTATTCTTCCTTTCCAAAATGTCTTTCCGCAATTTCTATAAAAAACTGTTTTTCAATGATATCTATAATCATCGTAAAATCCAAATATCCATCAGGATAAAGCTCACTCTTATACATTCTCGCATACTTTACAAAACTCTCACATCTTTTCCCAGTTTTCTTTGATTCGGCATAATCCTGCCATATGAGCCTTAAGTCATCCTCACTTATTTTGTTAAAAATCCTATATATGTTCATGACTATATCACATCTTTCTTAGTAATATCTTTTTACTACAAATATGAAAGAAATCCAAGAAACAAAAAATCACATATAAAAAAAAGAAGCTCATTCCTGAGCTCCCAATATATTATTCCATTATTTACAATAACCTTTTTTCTTTTAAAGTATATAACGCTTCTTTACATCCATATTTCTGCACCCATGTTTTTAAAACAAGATTAGAAAGATCGATCTGTGCAACATAAATATCGTTCTTTAGAATCATAAGATCGTGGACAAAATAATCTCCAACCCATCCATTTAATAAGGATTCATCCACATCCAAAATACAAGGAGTGATTTCATAATCAAATCCCGTAATATAGAGTTTGCGGTCATCTTTTAAAAATGACTTTAATGGCTTCATAACATTTTTTATCAAATGACTATTTTCCTTATCTTCAGAAAGTATTGTATCTGAAGAAGGATTCAATCTGCGATCTTTGATTTTTTCTAATCTTCTCGCAATTTCAATTTCCTGCTGTAATTCTTCTAAACGACTTGCTGCTTCTCCACAAATGCATGCCTGCTCTCCTAATTTCGATGATTTTTCTAAAATTCTTAATTCTTTGATCAGTTCTTTTGTTTCCATTTTAATCTACCTCCTCAATTTTGATCTTGTCATTATATAATTGTTTACCTGTAGCGGATAACACTAATCTGTTTTTCTTGATATTAGCCAGAATCCTGTCATATTCTCTCAATACATTTTTTAGATAGTTTCCGAACTCTTTCTTTGCTTTTTTGATATCATTGTCTGTACTATGAAAATACAGCACATCTCCATCCATGAATAAGGAATTATCTCGCTCCCATTCTTTCTGTTTGTTTAGTACTTTTTCCATCTCATTTTTCGCAAGATTGTTAGAATCATTGTATTCAAAACAATCTCTGGTAGAAGAACTATTTAATTTGTAAGCAGTTCTACCTTCCGTTACTTCATATTTTTTTACTTTGATTTTGCCAACAACAAGTTTATATTCATACAAATTCATAAGCACACCTCATTCTTTTTGATCTTTCTGAAAAATCAATCCACAAATTTTAATTTCATCCATGAAATTTGAATAACCAAGATCCTCACAACACATAGATACTTCACAATATCCACAAGTATTTTCATGAATTTGATCATACAGTTCTTCTTTTTCTTCTTCAGAAGCATTTCCAGATCTTACTTTTTCGTATTCTGTTTGATCAATCCAACATGTATCTCCAGAAGCACAAGCTGATATTTTCAACATGCATTTTCCAACCTTATGTTCTACAAGCATATCAATAATCTGTTTCCATTGATCATCAGTTAATTCCATTGCTTTGTATTCTGTATTGTCATATTCAGCAACTTCTTGTGAGGTATTGTTGAATTCCGTCTCTGCTAAATCTTTGTATAAAGCATTTAAGTTCCGCATTCGAGCAACAAATCCATCAAATTCATAAATTTGTTCTTTTGTCAAGAATGTCAATTCATTTAAAAATGGATAATGTATTGCAGCTCCATTTTCTTTGATTAAACCTCTTCGGATTTCTATGTATAAAGCTTCTCTCATTTTCATGTCATCGATAGAAAGCAAAAACGTTTCTCTCAGTAATATCTTATCTTCTAATGACATTTCCTTGATTTGATCAATAGTTAATGTATCCAAATTCTCATGAATTCTTTTTCGATGCTGTTCCTCTATCCGGTATAATTCATCAAGCTTCTCTTTTTCTTCTAACAACGTATTTAATAAGCCATTCATATGTCTTTCTCCTTTATTTGTCTTAATAGGGACTTATTTCATCCATGTCATGCAGCAATTGGTCAAACTGTTCTTTTATGTAACAAAACTCTCTTTTGTAATAATCAAGTTCTTTTTTCATTTTTTTTACTTTATCGGGCGTTAATTTTGTCTGTCTATACAGTAATAGCTCATTTAATGCCATTATTGTTACTTTATTTAAATAAGTATTATCAGCAGCTCTGTATCTATCTAGTGCATTTTTGATAGCATCATCATTAAGATTCACGTCTAATAGTTCTGCATCCTTATTTGAGATATCGTACTGAGTAACGCCCAGCATTCTTGCAATTCCTGTTACGGTTTCTTTATATGCTAATAATTCTTGTAAGCATTTTTCTGTCTGTGGACTGTCTTCATATTCTTTGTAATATTCAATCAGCTCTTCAATTTTTTCTTTCGGTGTTTCTGTCATTTCTCCATTCTCCTTCTATCCCAAGATGAAACATTTACATTTTCTTCTTTATTTAAATATGCGAGATTTTTCAAAAGATATTTTTCATATATAAGATTTTAAATGATAGAACTGGCTGATATTATCAAAAAAACAGACTAGCGATTGAACAACTAATCTGTTTTTGGTATTTTTTCAATTATGTTTTTATGATTTGACTACATATCTTTCAGTAGATCTTTCTAAAAGAAGAATTCAATCATTGTCTTTTAAGATTTCCAAGAGATCAACAAAAAGATTGATCAGATCCAAATAGATATCTGCACCAAAAATGATCGCATTTGCTACATTATGGGATGCATGCTGTGCTGACACAAAATCATGTCCGATATATAAAGAAAATACGATCGCTGAAATCCATGTTACAATTCCAGAATTTAAGCCTGCAAAAAAGCATACAATATACGCAATGATAATGCCTAACAATGCAACAAAAAGCATTCTTCCAATTCCCAGAAAAAATTTAGGAAAAATAGAGCTAAGAACGACCATGCAAACAGTAATAATCGTTGTAATGATCAATGCTTCTAATACAATATCTGATTTTTCAACATAATCATTTAAGGTTGTAGACAGTGTTACTCCACATGGAATTATCAACATATTGTATCCTATGAATTTCAAAATTATCGACTTACAAAATGTCATTATTGAAATTCCAACAATTGCGATAAGCAGATATCCAATTAACAATCCTTTTAATGGAATTCTTGTTATATAATCTCCGAAAAACGCACATGTAATGAGATTGATCAGCAATCCATATAGTACAACAGCTCCGATCAGCAAATTATATGTTCCCTCATTTAGATATATATTTTCTAATTTTGAACTACATTTTATTGTCATTTTTCTATGACTTTTTATTTTCATTATCATTATCTCCTATATTATCTTTTTCTCGTTCTTCTGCAATTTTCATGGCTAATGCATTCTGCAGTACCTTAGAACAATTAATTCCATATTTTTTGACTTCATCGTCCATCCAAACAGGAATAGAACAATTCTTTCTAACAGACTTATTTTTCAAACGGCTTAGATAAGATTCCGTGTTAATATCTACATAAGTCATGATTCTTTCCAAACATCCATATTCTTTCGAAACCTTAGCAAATCCTTCTTCATAAGTCATTGGAACAGGAATTTCTTTTTCATCCAATTCCAGATCTGCAACTTTTAAAGAAATAGCATCTCTAGCCATTTGAATCGCATCATATAAATCGGTTCCTTCTGTATGGATTTCAAACCCTGGGACATATACCAAGATTCCATTTTCTTTTGTGTCTTCTATTAGACAAACAGGGTATGCTTCTTTCATTTTTCTTCTTCCTTTCGTGTTTCTTTAATACAAATATGACGGATTTCAAAACTTTTATTTTTCATATATAAGATTTTGAGAGTTATTTGTCCGACATTGCCTCATTTACAAATATAAAATCATTCAAAAAATTGTGAATCTTTATTTTTACTTTCTTAGATTTAGTTGAATCTTTTTCTTGGTCAAATATCACAGTAAGAAAATCCTCATGTATGTTTGGATACGCAAAATATTGCTCATCGCAATGAAGGACATTACAAATTAATGCTATATCAAATTCCTCAATCATTTCATACGGAATTTCATTATTGATGATATTTCTAATCGTACCTTCATCCATAAAGACCATCTCTGCCAAAGTAGTAGCATCGATTTCTAATGTATTCATTCTTTCCTTCAATACATTTCCGATATATCTCATACAAATAACCTCCTTGTTATTACAAATATGACGGATTTATTAGAAGAGAAAAATCACATATAAAAAAAGAGAAGATATTACTCTCCTCTCATTTTCTGTTGCTTTCTTCTGAAATTACGTACTTTTTCATATAGGTGCTTACTTTTTGGATCAGTTTTTCTACAAGAAAATCCATGGTTTCAGATTGTGTATGACTATCTTTTGCATATTCAATCAATTCTTGATCCATCTCCATAAGATCAATGCTTTCTACAAATTTTTCAATCATTTTAAGCTCTTCGTTATCATTGAATTTTGTAAATTCCACTTTGTTACGAAATCTTCGTTTTAATGCTTTATCAAGAATGTCTTCTCTGTTTGTTGCAGCAATTACAATCTGTCCATGTACAAGATTATCCAGACATTGCATCAGAGATATGACAATTCGTCCCATTTCTGCATCTGGGCCGGAATTATGTTGCCTAGCTTGTCCTATACAATCAATCTCATCTAACATCAACACGCATTTCATTCCTTTACAATAGTCGAAAATTCTTGATAAATTTTGTGCCGTCTTTCCCATATATGAATCAATCAGATTAGAAAAATTCAAATATGCATATGGAAGACCCAGTTTATATGCAACATATCGTGCAAATTCCGTTTTCCCTGTACCAGGAATTCCATATAGAAGAGTACTATTATAATAGGAAATACCATATTCCATTAGTCGATCTGACACTTTTGTTCCTGTAAGAATCTGATCATATAGTTTCTGTTGTTTTTTTCCAACATAATATCGATCCTCACGAAATTCAGAAACATCTTCTAAAGACATATAGGATTCAAGATTTGGAGGAAGTTCCATAAATGTTGAGTTTCCATTTTCTAAAAGTTTTTGATAGTAATTAAGATTCGCTGCGTTCTTTTTTGTTGTATCATTTTTGCAGCATACGATCGCTGCATTTTTCGCATCCTGTATTTTATTTTTCGCCAAACATTCAATAACTGAAAGCATGTTATTATCTAATCCTGCCATATATTTTCCTTTCTTCGAATATAGTTTTCATCTTCAATATAAATATGAAAGAATTCATGCAGAATTATTTTCACATATAAAAATTCAAGGCAGATAGCAGAATGATTGAGGAGCTCTTTTTATCCCAAAATCGCTTAATTCTTTTGGAATATCGTATTTGATCACATTTTTCAATTGATAAGCAACGGCAATATACCGTCTTCGAAAATATTGATCATAAAACTTTTTGTTTATTCCAGAATATTCTTTGGTCTTTTCCCAGATCACCTCTGGGGTATCCACAAGAACTTTTTCAACTTCTGCTTCTCCCACAATTTTCATGATTGGAGCTGTCTCATATATCAGTATTTTGCTAATTGGAATTCTATTTGGCTGTTTTCGATATTCGAACTTTTTGGTTCCATTGAAAATCTTTTCTACATATTCCGGACGAATTGAAAACAATGCTGTTTTTGCATTGACTGATTTTCTTGCTGGTTCAACAATTGATTTGACTTCTTCATTGGATAATTCTTTATTCAGCAAACTGGTATTTTTAATTTTTTCTTGTAAACTCATTTTATTCTCTTTCCTTTCATTAGAATTTGTAGTTCTTCTTTAGAACATATATTATGGATATGATCACACTCAATTTTAATGATATCACCATCAAAATCTTTTATTGAAAAAGAATTTTCTTCTTCGTTGATCTTAACTATGATGCCAAATATCCAATGAGTTGGATCCTCCCCATCTAATACAACTTTACAGTAATCTCCGACACGAAGATTGTATTCAAAATCAGAATCTGAATAATAGTCAATTATTTTTTCAGGATTAAGATCACCTGGGGTTGTCAGATATACATTAACTTCGCCAATCATCGCTTTCTCTTCCTTCCTTTCTCTTCCTTCAAATCTTTTATATTTACATTTTTTAGATTTATTAAGGCATTGATACAATGATGCATTAACAATCTGGCATCCTTCTCTTTTCCACTAACATGCATTTCGATAGTCTTTATCACGTTATATGCAACATACAGAAAAAATATTATTCCGCAGATTGCACAAAATGTTGAGATTATGGGATGATACTGTATGACCTGCAGAAAACTTGCTTGGGGTGGTATTGGATGAAAAGGATGTGTTTCTTCATATCCTATTGGTTCATAAACAAACGTAAATTTCATTACCAACAAAACAAATATGCTTCCAAAGAATCCAACAAATGATTGGAATAATAATAGCTGATATAAAAACTCAAATATTTTTCTTTTCTTCATCTTGTAAATCGCCCTCTTTTCTTATGCTTCTCAATTCCTTTCCTATGAAAAACAACAGAATCAAAATAAGAATAATCGCCATTACAATTCCGCTTTTGTCCCATTGACCAATCCAAAGCCCTGTTACAACATATTGTAATATAATAATCAAGACGTTCTCATCTTCAGCTCCTGCAGACAATACTAATAGTGTAGAAAATAAAAATGAGACCATATAAACCAGAAAATATCCATTAGGATAACAGGGCTGTAATTTTGCAGAGAACAATAAGAACCTCTCTTTTGTATTTGTAAGTTTTTCTTTTGGAGTTTGATAGAAAGCAAAATCTTTATATAAGCGATCATATTTTGCAGATTTTATGAGACTTTTTCCACAAACTGACCCATTCCCAAGCTCATTGGAAAACTTAAAATCAGTAATTGCTTTTTTATTTTTCAAACCATAAATTGCAAGATTGTTATATTTTTTTGCAACATCATCTAAGGAGTATGTAAAAAATACTTTCTTATGACTCTTTTGAACCACAAGACTTTTCACTGTTTTTAATTCTTGATCCGAAAATTTTTTTGGCATCAAAAAGATTTTGTTTCCAATAAACGTAGCTGTTAATTTTCCATGATTGGAACGATAACTGATTTGACATTTTGGTTTGTATACAAAAAAAATATCTGCACCTTTAATGTATTTATTATAGCTCTTTTCATTCGTTTCAAATTTCATATGATTTTTATCATTATAATAGTATTTCAACTGTCCTATATCTTTTTTTATGACAAAATATTTTATATTACACTCATATTTTTGATATGAATTTTGAATGACTTTTAATTGACCCTCTGTAATTTCTTTGCCATAAAAATTACGGTCCGTTTCTATCTTATTTTGTCTCAGATTGATACAGAACATCGTAATGATTGGAATCAAAGAAATGATAACTCCAGTATATACAATTATTTTCATTATCTTTTTCATAATTAGACTCCTTTTTTTACGTATACTCTTACATTGTAAGTATAAGAACGACTATGAAAAATAAAATTTCAAAACTGCATAATGTAATTAAGTATCCATCTGAATGATATGTTTTGACAATGTAATTCAAAAATTTAAGTTTTAATGCTGTTTTTGTATTAGTATCCTTCACATAGTATTCTGCGTCTGAATATAAAGAGTCGTATTTCCCAGGTTTTACAAAAGTTTTTCCATATACATAGGCATTGATATTTAAATTTTTATCAGAATAAGTATAACCCGAACATACTCTCTGCCCTTTGAAATCTTTTAATTCACATTCCTGATCATCATATTCAGGATCATATTTCAAGTTATCCTGATTTTCGTCATTGATAAAGACTTTATCCTGTGTTTTCTTCCATACAGACTTCTTAATATCAATCAATTCTTTTTTTGAAAACTTCTTTGGCTCAAAATATAAAGCATTGCTTTCAATTTCAGCATTCATTCGACCATTAGCAGACCGATATACAACATTACATACTTTCTGGTACATAGTAAACTGTTCACAATCAGCAATATATTTATTGTATACATCTTCTTCTACCTGACATGTCAAAGGATAATGTCTATTTGATTTGCTTTTTAATATGTAAACAGTCTTTCCATTTGTCCTTCTCTTTTTCAATTCTTTTAACGAAAAAGTAAGAGTATTTGTTTTATTTTTTACAACTTTGATTTCATTTAAATTAATTTCTTTTCCATAAAAATTTCGATCGGTTTCCCACTCATCACGTTTAAAATTGACATATTTTTCAACAAAAACAGGGGTGAAAGCAATAAGATTAATTAACAATATGATTATTATTTTAAAAACTCTTTTTAAAATGATTTGGTTTTTATTCACTGTTTTATTTCGATAGTCCATCCTTTTATTCATTGTTTTCTTTCCTTTCTTTTTTCATTAAAAACATTCTTTTGACATATTCACCATCAAATCTCCTAACAAATATTTTCATCATTCTTCGCACAATCAGACTCCTTTTTTCCGTTTTCACACACATGTATATATGCTGCTAGCGCCAAAACTATTGCAATCGACAAAGATTCAGCAAAATATACAAGAACTAGATAATCATTTGAACGATAAGTTTTAACAGCATAATTCAAAAGCTTAAGTTTTAATCCCATTTTTGTATTAGCATCTTTCACATAGTACTCTGCATCTGGATATAAAGAGTCATATTTTCCAGGCTTTACAAAAGTTTTTCCATGTATATATGCGTTTGTTTTTAATTTCTTATCGAAATACATATAGTTTGAAATTACCGTTTGCCCTTTATAATCTTTTATTCCGTATTCCTGTTTGTCGGCATATTTTCCATTGATAAAAACCTTATCTTGTATCTGTTTCCATACTGATTTTTTAATGTTGGTTAATTCATCCTTAGAAAATTTCTTTGGAGTAACATATAAAGTATTACTTTCAATTTCCGCATCCATTCGTCCGTTAGTAGACTGATATACCACATTACATACTTTCTGGTACATTGTGAATTTATCACAATCAGCAATATATTTATTGTATACTTCTTCATTTGCATAGCCTGTAATTGTATAATGCCTATTTGAACTGCTTTTTAAAATATATTTGATCTTTCCATTTGTTTTTTCCTTTTTCATATTTTTAGGCTCGAAAGTTATAGTTTTTGTTTTATTTTTCGTAATCTTCATATCATTTAGATGAATTTCTTTTCCATAAAAGTTACGGTCTGTTTCCCATTCATCACGCTTAAAATTGACATATTTCTCAGCAAAAAGCGGGATAAATAAAACAACATTAATTAATAATATGACTATAATTTTAGAAACTTTTTTAAAATTAGATTGACTTTTATTCATTGGTCTATTGCGATAGTCCATTTTTCGTTTTTTCCTCATATTCAGATAATCTATTCTTTTATTTTTTCTCATTCTTATCTTTCCTTTCTTTTTCAGCAGATATCTCTTCTGACATATTTTCCATCAAATCTTCCGACAAGTAATTTCGAATTGCACACATATAAAGAAACAAAAGTAATATAGCCTCGATCTTACACAATGACTGTGAATTTAGTCCAAATAGTTCAAAATCAGATGAAAGTAAACATTTTATGTTTGAAATAAATATAAATACTAACAATGGCATAAAATAAAGCATATTTTTTGCGTTTCTTCTTTTCCTTTCATATTTTTGTTTCTTTTGCTCTGATCGATAATCTTTCGATTTATGCATTCTCATTCGTATCATTCCTTTTCTTAACATATTTTTCTAATTTAACTTCTACTGCTGCATCTATAACAGAATCAGAAATTTCCATATATTCTTTTAATGTATCCAAACAGATCTGAACATCTGCCATCTCTTCAATACATCCGTAATTAGCTTCCATTGGTTCTTTCCCGCGCATGATCTTTGTTAGATGTTTTGTTAATTCAGACATTTCTTCAATCGCGACAGCAAGAATTTCATCTTTTGTATGAGTTTCGATATAATTCTTATGAATTTTCTGTTTCTCGTCATTTTCTTTTTTAATGGTTTTGACAAATGTATAAAATTCATCAAGTTCTTCGTCTGTAAACTGATCAAATACACAATTAACTATATTATATAAATCGCATTTTTCACAATCTTCATAACATTTACTATATCTGTCACATTCTTCTATGTCACATTTTTCATCTTTTTTTTGAAGAATAGCACAGCTACCACACCCATTCTGATCTTTACAATAATTTTTCAGATATTTACTCTTTTCTTCTCTTGATACATTAAAATATCTTTCATCAATCTTCTTTCTTAATCTTTCTTCGAATTCTTTTTCTTTCACAACTCTCATCCTTTCTTTTTTAATTTAAATATGAGAGAAATCTTGGAAAAGAAAAATCATATATAAAAAAAGAGACCGCTTAGTCTCTTTTATCTCAAAAAATATTTTTCTAATTTATTTTCATAATGAAAAAGATTATCTTTGGAATAATATAAAAAGAAAAGCTTAAAGAGCCAATAAAAAACAACATACAAACAACAAATGTAGATATACTGATTGGCATAGAAGAAAAATCAAGATATGAAGCAATTCTATGATACAAAAAGATTTCAAAACTTACATCTGCAAACCATATTAAAAAAAGTACATATACTCCTCTCACGAGATTCCATATTTCGCACAGATATTCAAGTTCAGGATTTTTCTCTTTTTTCTTTAAAACGAACATCCACAATATCAGATCTGGAACTGTTGAAAATATTATCTTTGCAGTAATTCCAAATGTAATCAGTATCATGAGTCCAGAAAAGTTCATTTCCAACAAATTATTCATTGCACAAAATTTTGAAAAATACTTTTGCACAATTCCAAAACACCATATCTCTTTTATGATGATCACATCACTACAGAAAATGAACATAGCTGCAATAATGTGTTTTGCAAGTTCATCCAGATCAATATCATTTTGCTGCACTGAAATACCTCCTTATTGCATCTGTCGTAATTTCATTATTTTGTCCTTCGACATAAGTATCCATCCAAGGCCTCTGACAAAGTGTTAATGATACAAGATCCGTTGCTGTGTAATCAGCAAATCGATCAATCACTCTATCGATGAGTTTCTTGTCGTCTTCATCTATAATATCATCATGATACTGGACTCTGTATGAATTCCAAATATTATCCTTATCAATTACCATATAGGATTCGATCAGTGGAATATCACAACTGCCATATTTAGCCCATTCTTGATATGCTTCTGGCACTACAGGTCCGAAATCCCATGCTTCGATTTTTTCATGGAAACAAGGAGTATGATCTTTTTTCTCCAACATGAAATATGCCTGTACAAAATATAATAACTTTTGAAGCTTCAAATTAGAAACACCATAATCTTTTTCTTCACTATAATTTATAATATGACGGGATACATCTAATACATTGTAGATCATTACCGTAAGCTCCTTTCAATTTCTTTTTTTATTAAACGAAAACAAGCTGCTTCTTCAGATTCAAGATCGTTTATCCCATTTCTTTCCAACATGTCATCCAATTCTTTTTCAGATATATTCTCAAAGAATTTTTCTATTTTTTCTTTTCTCTTCTTTCTTGATTCCACAATGCATCTCCTTGAATAACACAACATCCTTTAACGTATTAACTAGCTTTCTCCTACCACTTTTCTATCGCAAATCTCTTAACAACTCATTGATCTCAGCTTTTTCTTTATAGTAACTTTCTGATCTTTTGATCCGATCGACAACCAAAATTTTTCTTCTTTTGTTTTTAATGATAATCTGATCTTTTGTTACAATTTCTTCCCAACCTGTTACCATCAGGATTCCTGTTACCATTCCAACATACCTTGTATATTCCGGATCACCAAATGCTGTTGGAGAGTTTCGCTCATAATAGTTTTCACGTTTTGATAAAGCTATGTACAGCCAATATAAACACCTCATATAATCAGATGGATTTTTCTCATAATCTGTAAAGATATATGTTTCTGTAACATCAGGTAGCAAATTATCTTCTGACATGACCATATAGCATTTTGTCATTTGTATTTTCCTTCTTTCTTATATTTTTCGACCAAAATATCTGGCAAATAACATGATTGTGTATTAAAAAATCGCCCATAATGACTATTTCCCATTCCCGTATCTTGTCCAAATTCATCAGCAGAACTGCTATAATTGAATCATGACTTCTGAACAACATGTACTTTCATGTTTCCTTCTGATCCGCTAACAGGAGGTAAATGAGATAAAACTGTTTCTAAGATATATCTCATTTCTGCTTGTGTTCTTCCCATAGGATACACTTCGATCATTCCTTTTACACATGACCAAAAACTCATTTTTCTGTTTCCTTTCTTTGCCTGCTTTCATTATGCTTCTACTACAAATATGAAAGATTTCTGAAAAAAAGATTTTCATATATAAAAAAGACTCATCTCTTTCCTATAAAGCAAGAGACAAGTCTGTAAAATTACCGATATTCCAGATAATACTGATCCAGATGATTTATAATTTTCTGTACATTCATTAAGCGATCCAAATCATTCTCATAACGTTCACAAATACTTTGAAATCTTTTCATATATCCAATATATTCTCCCTTTCCATTGATGCAAAGATCAGCCAACCACATTAATTCCTGATCTCTACTAGGATTTTGAATATACTTTCCATGATAGCGGATCAGATCACAAAAATCTTTAGATATTCCAGCAACTTCTAGCAGCTCTGCTCCTTTTCTTCCATGATCTTCTCCTGTTGGATTTTCATAATATCCAATATCATGCAACAACCCAACAAGATACAAAGACTGGGATCGAAAATTATCAAAATAATTAACTCTTGCAAATGAATACAAAAAATTAGCAACTCCTTTGCTATGTTCGATCCGATATTCCGGCAGATTCTGCATATATTTAAATCCTTCTTTATAAAGCAGATAGTCTTTTACATTCGGAACCATTGTTTCTGCCTTTTCTGAATATTCCATCAGAAGCAGCTCTCTCATGTGCATACAGAAGAGATAGGATCTAACTGGACATGTATGCATTGTATAATCATACTTTTTGCAATCATTACAAGATTTCCTAATATAATCCGCAGCTTCTTCTTTACTGTTTATCTCAATTTCTTTCCCATCTGGTCTTAAAAAATTCATTTTATTTCCTTTCTTATAAGTACATCGTTCCATCTTCTAGCAAAATTCCTTTGTATCTTACGTTCCATCCAATTTCTTTAAAGAATTTTAGTGCTTCATCTGCTTTTTCTTTTATTTTCTTTGCTTCTTCTTGTTCTTTATCGAAGACTGCTTTTTCATTCTCATATTTTTCTTTCGCAGCTTCATATTCATTGTAATTTTCATTTAACCGATCAAGCAATCCAGTTTCCATGTAATATACCGTTGTAATAGACTGTTTACAGAATACAAAAGGATTTGCCCTTTTTCCTTTTCTTTTTTCATAATATGTATGATACATCAGACGGTTGATCCGTAAAAATCTTTTGATGCTCTTATGGCGATAAAAGTCGATCAATTCTTTTCTCATTTTGAATGCAGTATCCCAAATTTCTGGATGTACAGGGAAAGATGGATGCATCACATGTTGTGCATGATATCGAACAATGATCTCCGAAGAATATCGAAAAGGAGCACTGAATTGAATACTGTATTTTTCTTTTGCATATGTAATGTATTCGTCAGTAAGCTCTTTTGTACAATCTTGAAAAAGCTCATTGTCTTTATAATATTCATCAATAAAAACAGACATCAAATCAAGCAGTTCTGATATGGGATATTGAGGTTCTCGAACAATAAATTCCTCATCACACATCAGAGCGATCGCTGATTTTGGGTTTTTTGATAATTGAATTCTTTCTAACAACAGATCGTATTGTTTTACGACTGACTGTTTCTTTTTATTGATATATTCATACAATTCATCATTCATATTGACCACCTCATAATTATAAATCCTTTAATCTTGGAAGATAGGAAGATATTAATCCTGGCTTTGTCTTAATGCTATTGGATGGAATCCATTTTGTGTTACCCAAACGAATCTTCATGTGGCAACAAGGGCAAATAAGCTCTATTGAAAATTCTATGTTTGATTTGCTGAAATGTGTTGAAGTATATTCAACATCACTCTTAGCATATTTCACAAGACATTTACAATTTTTACATTGAACAACTGTATCATTCGTTTTTCCAACAACTTCTGCCATATATTCCAACCTCATTTCTTTATTTTCTTTCATTATAAATATGAGATATTTTCGATGAATTATTTTTCATATATAAAAAATGAGTTTTGTTAACTTTTACTGATGCCGCTATTCTATTATTACTATCTTTTTCCCACAATATGGACAGTATTTTAATTTGTCCGTATCTGTTGGGATTCGCCAGTAAGGATTATTTGCATCGTGTTCTCTTGGGCAAATTGTCCTATAATCATATTTTATCCATTCACAGCATTTTTCCATTATTTTCTCCTTTTTCACATATAAAACTATTGAATTCTATTTTCTTTAAGATTGAAGCCATGACATCTGCAACATCTTTTTCTTATATGAAAGATCAATCATGATTGACTTCGTATCTCAAATTTTCTAGATACTGTACAACATCTGCCGATTCTCGATAAATTTTTTCCATGTTGTCATTCACATTTTCAACAGTTACTTTTTCATCTTTCTTCTCCATGAAATAAAAATCCGCCTGATCAGAAATACCATATTTTACAGAAAACAAGTCTAATGCATCAATGAGATAATGACTGTGTGTTGTGAGCACAATATAAATACCTAATTTATCTCGTAGTAATACTAACAACTCCGCAAATTTTACTTGCAATTCAGGATCTAAGTAAGCATCTGGATTTTCAATGATCAGAGTGCTTTTAGATTTTAACTTTCCTTCCTCAAGAAGCCTCTGTAGAATGATGAATAATTGAATTCCTGGTGCAATATTCGGACATTTAATTGGTTCTGGATAATCTTCTTTTTCTAAGGAAATATTGATCCTTCCAGTTACCGGAACAATTCCTCTGCATGTTGTTTTATATAATGCTGGAGATATTACATAATCCGCATGAATCACTTCATGAAAGATAGAATCTATTTCTTTTAGAACAGTTTCTTTCATCTGATTAATGACGATTTTTTTTATTTGAGATTCATCATCGTGCTGCAATGATTTAATCATATGTTTTTCGAAAAGATTTATATTCGCTTCTATATTAAGATCAACATTTGTGAGATTTAGAACATTTGGATTATTTAATAAGAAAGCATCATGATTAAAATCTGTTTTAGAATCAAACTTGACACATCTTTCATCCACAAATTCCATATAAGTCGTTCCACAGCAATCATCTTTAAAAATAATTTCTGTATTTTCAGATTCACTGTCTAAGGAATTTATCTGATCATAGAATAACTTACAGAAGTTTTCATGAATAATTTCCTGACCAAGCTCATTAATATATTTTAAGTTACGTTTTTCCATACGATACAAACCACATAATTTTGCCAACAACACTTCATCTGTCGTTTCATCCATTAATTCTTGTATCTTTTTTATGTATTTTCCTTTTTTTTCAAAGACTTCTGCAACCTGATCATCAATATCATGCAATCCATGGATAATACCATAGAGAGTTTTTGTTATATATTCTTTTCCTGTATCTGTTTTTCCTGTTAAAACCGTTACTCCATTCAGATTGATTTCAGCATTTTCAACATTCGCAAAATTCTTTAACTTTAATTTCATATGTATCTCCTTATTTTTCTGCTATGATTTTTTGGATTTCGTACCATTTTGTTCTGTTTTTATAAGTTCCAACCTTTATCTTTGCACGATATTTTTTATTAATTTTTACGTGATTATAAATATTTTTATCCTTTAATTTAATTTTTTCTCCTTTGTATTTGAATGTGGATACATACTTTATTCCGCTCACAGCAACTGTTCCAGTTAAAGTCATAGTTTGCTCTTTTCTTCTATCAGTACAGTAAACGGTATCTGTTACATATTCGTGTTTTGCAGTTGCTGTTAGCCATGCACTGAAGCCAATCGTACCTACAAACAATAAAACTCCAACAGCAATTGATATCCCTTTTAATATGTTTTTAAATATTTCCATTCTTATCTTTCTCCGATTTAATTTTTCAATGATTTCTTAATAATCTATTCCATCTTATCCTTACTTAATTCAGGATGATTTCCTTTCATAATATAAGACTCAATTAATCCATTTCGTACCTGATCATTCATATTCTGAATTGCTTCTTCGACTGTCACAAATTTACTTGAACCAATACATTCATTTGTCAAATTAACAAATGAGTATGTGTTGTCTAATTCATTCTTGAAAACAACGACTACAGATTCTTCACTGTCATGCGTTTTGACAATAAATCGAAGTAATCCTGCTTCTTTATTATTTTTAGACATCTATACCACCTACTTTCCTAACTAATCTGCACACCAGTAGGTGGCAGCTTTCACTTTTAAAGGTTTGTGAATTATTTTGCTTTAACAATCTGTGTAATCTCATCCATACTTAATTCTGGGCAATTACTTTTCAACTTGTTCCATTGACAATCTCCAGGATCATTATGATCTGGATATAAAGTATCCATTAATTGACTCAGAATATCATCGTGATCTGGCGCTGATTCTTCATGAAATGGAAAATCTGGCCGGAACAATTCTACAGAAGTATCATAAAGATTTATCATGAATCCATGATCAGGACAAAAATATTCTGGACCAATTGCCTTTTTCCAAAGGCGATGTCTTTCTTTCCAGTCCTTTTCTGAAATCGCTTCTGGTCGATCAACATTATCCCAATATTGAAAATCACTTAAATACTTTTGCTGTTCCAAAACTGGCACAACATATTGATTTCCACCATAAATACAAAGAATTTTCTCTTCTACTGCAAACAGATACAGAACAGCTCGACAATTTGGATCCAAACCTTGTCCCAAGTTATCTCCCATTGCATTTCTAACTTTACTTCGAATATATAAAACGATATTTTTGTACAATGATTTCCATTGACACTTCATGGTATTTCGCAGCCATGTTTTTTTATCATAGTCTGTTTCTTTCTTTAACATTTCCAAGATTTCATCACAATAAAGGTGTTCTCTCAGATAGTAATAATACAAGAATTTTTCTAACACACACTTATGCAGCTGAGCATCAATCGGTTTTCTTACTTCTTTTTTCAAAGAATCCATCATTTTGATCAATTCTTGCATCGTGTAATTACGATCAAAGATAAAAGCATTATAGATTCCAAAACTCATTTCTTTCTCCTTTCTTTTTTTATTTTTCTCTAATTTCCCTTCTTATGCATCAATGATCGTGTATTCTACATCTGCGTTACTCAGATTAAAATCACACAAAACACCATCATCGTCAAGTTGCAATTCCGTAAAAACAGGATTTTCGGCTATTTCATCTTCGATAAAAAACTGTACTGCTGACAATTCAGCTCCTATAATCTCACTGATCTTTCCATTAGCATATTCTCCATCAAATTTGATTCCTATTAATCGCCCTGAAAATGGTCGATATCCATCTTCATCTGGAATATCATCGAACCCAATTTCTGAATCATCCCAATCCAACACAATTGTTTTTCCATTACTACACTTTACAATTTCAATAAAATCTACGGAAATTGAATCCGCACTTGTTTTTACTTTTCCTTTAAAATAACATCGCATAAATTTTCTCCTTTTTTCTTATTTCCAAAAACCTAACTCACGAAGACTAACGAAATTTTCTTTTGCAATGATCACATGATCCAAAAGGTCGATTCCCATAAGATCTGTACATTCTATAATTCTTTTAGTTGTCTCCTTTCTTATTTTCCCAACTCAATTCCACAAATTTCCTTCGCTAATTCTCTGACGGCAATACGTTCTTCCCAAACACAATAGTCATCACCCTTCCCAGCTGCGTCAATGGAAATATCATTGTTGTACAAAAATTTCAACAAATCTTCCAAAGTATGGATATCTTTTTTAATTTCATTAATTCTTGCTCGAAGTTCCTGTCTTAGAATATCTAATACTTCTTCCTCTGTATGATACAAATTTTCAGGAAAAACATGATATTCTCTTGCAAATCTTCCATGCCCACAATGGATCACTGCGAATTTTCTTTTTGGATCTATGGATTGTTCAAATCTGATGATCACTCCATGAAATGATTCATAATAATTCAGATTATAAGGGGTAAAATACACTTCATCTCCTACTTTGAATTCACACATTTTATATTACTCTCCCAACTCAATTCCACAAATTTCTCTCGCCAATTCTCTGACAGCAACACGTTCTTTCCATACTGAGTCATCATCATCTTCATCAACAGAAACGTCATTGTTATATAAGAATTTCAGCAAGTCTTCCAATGTATGGATATTCTTCTTAACCTCATTTACTTCAAAACGAAATCTCTGTTTTAGAATATCTAATGCTTCTTCCTCTGCATGATACAAATTTTCAGGAAAAACATGATATTCTCTTGCAAATATTCCATGCCCACAATGGATCACTGCGAATTTTCTTTTTTGATCTATGGATTGTTCAAATCTGATGATCACTCCATGAGATTCATAATAATTCAGATTATAAGGAGAAAAATACACCTCATCTCCTACTTTGAATTCACACATTTTAATTCCACCTTTCTTAGATACTGCAATGGGATGCAATTCACATCTCCATATTTCTTAAAGACATCTTCTTCTCCAAGAAATACAATTTCTGCTTTCTTAGGATTCTGTGCATCTATCCGGATGAAATATCCTATTTTACCATCGAAAAATCCATCATGAGACCCATCATCAACTTTTACTATATCTCCATATTTGAAATTACACATTTTTACAACTCCTTTTCAACCGTGATCACTTGTTTCTTACTACAAATATGAGAGAAAAAGTATTTTATGTTTTTCACATATAAGAAAAATAATTGATTTATAATCGTTTAAATATACATACATTGATTTTAAATCATTTTTATGATATAATTAACTCATAAAAGGAGTTGAAGATTATGTCTAATATTGGAGAAAGAATCAAGAAAAGACGAAAAGAACTTGGAATGACACAAGAAGATTTATCTAATAAACTGGGTTATAAAAGCAAAACAACGATTGCAAAAATTGAAAACGGGACAAATGATATCATGCAGAATCGAGTGATAGATTTTGCAAAAGCATTACACACAACTCCTGCTTATTTAATGGGATATTCTGATTTAAATGAACCTAATGATATTTCAGCCAAATTACAGGAATTAATTGATCAGTTACAGGATAGAGAAAATTTGCAATTTGATCAAAAGCCAATGGATAACATGACACGAGAATTATTAAGGATGAATTTAGAAAACACATTGGCAGTTACAAGATTAAATAATGGAAAAGATATAAATGAATCAGATTCCAAAAGTCGGAAAGGCTCCCGACACACTTCGTTTGAAGTACCTGAGATGATGGATACGCCGCCCATTTCGTAATCTGAATCGTATTGGCACATTTCTTTCTTTGAAGATGTGTCTTCTTTTTATACAAAAAAAAGAACCCTGTTAAGAGTCCTTTTTCAAAATTTCAATTCCATTTGCTCATTGAAGATTATTCCTGTTGGTGTAGGAACAACAACCTTTCTAGCGCCTGCTTCAATATGAGCAGATACTCTTTCTTTCAATGTGTAGAAGCCTGTACACTCAAGCACCATATCTATTCCAAGTTCTCCCCATGGAAGGTTTTTAGCATTAGCTTCAGCGTAGATTGGAATCTCTTTTCCATCAACTGTGATAAAGTTTTCACCAGCTTCTACTTTGTCAGCTAATGCATATGTTCCCTGTGAAGAATCATATTTTAATAAGTGTGCAAGCATCTTTGGAGATGTTAAATCGTTGATTGCTACAACTTCATATTCTTCTGCTTTGAGCATTCTCCAAAATGCAAGACGTCCAATACGATTCAATCCATTAATTGCTACTTTAACTGCCATCTTAAATTTCTCCCACGTTTAGTCTTCTTATCTAAGTTCCAATCCCATCTCATTCTGCATCACAATTGCTTTTTCTCCTGAAACTTTTCTTGCAGCTGTTTTTCCATTTATCTTAGACAATGTATACACAGCAATGTCTTTCGTGATCCCTAGATCACATTTTAAGATTTTATCAATTGCTTCTTTATTATGAGATGTTAAAAATACCTGAATATTTAACTTTTTACAAGCTCGCAGGATCCATTGGAATGTTTTATCCATGGCAGCAGGATGAATGGATGTTTCAAAATTATCTAACAACAAAATCCCATTTTTAGCTTTTAGCGTCATAGCCATCAGAAATAATGCTCTTTTCATCCCATCTCCATACGCATTTAATGGAAAGTGTTTTCCTGAAGATTTTGTGATTGTCCAAGTGTAATGACCATAATTAGGTCCTGGTTGTTCTTCCTGTTTATATTCAAAACCAATAATATCATCATCGTATTCTTTCAATACTTCTACTGTTTCTTTATATAAATCAGGATATTCAAATATCTTTTTCAAATTTCGATCAAATTCTAAGAATCGGTCTCTGTCTGATACAATAGGAATTCTTGTTTTTAACAAATTTCGTATTTCTGCATGAGCCCAAGTGCTCTCATCTATAGCTTTGATACTGACATTTAAATTTTTAGATTTAAGCCCAACTTCATATGTAATAATCTTCTCTTCAGAATCGATATCAAACAACTCCTGAAATTCTTCAAGATATGCATTTGTATACAGTATTTCTTTGTTACCTGCAAGTATATTTTGATGATCCCAATCCATAAAATTCCTGAAATTTTTCAACATCTCTAATACACTTGTTTTTCCACTATTATTTTTTCCTGTAAGGATATTAATTTGCGCAAGATCTTCCAGTTTCAATTCTTTTATGCCTCGGAATGTTTCAATATGTATATTTTCAATGATTGTCATTTTTGCTCCTTTCTTCCTACAATTCCACATCAGATAAAATGATCACAACTAGCTCCTGATTGTTTTCAAACTCTTCATGATCGATATCTACAGAATACGGATTTTTTCTTGGATGAACAATTAACTTACTTACTTTTTCTTGTCATTCTGTTACAGCCAAAAATCTTATCGTATATTTCAACAATCTTTTTATCTGTCATCTCTTCAAAATCGCAATCTACAATCCCAAACTCATCTTTTATAGGACAATAATTACAAGTTTCCCGATTATGACAGACTTCATTTAACTCTAATCGCATATTTTGGGTATCAAAACCATTCGTTGATTCATCCTCTATATTCAAGATCTTTTCAGCAACTTTATATTGATCAGGAGCCGGTAATCTTTTATATGTCTCTAAGATTTCTTCTACTTTGTCCATGTTTTCTCCTCTCAAATTACGTGAAGCCTCACACGACTAAAGTCGCGTGCTTCCCATCAGCGCTTAGACGCGCATAACTCCTTTAGGGAGCGGGAACTACATTTCTACAGATATAGTCTAAACTCAGATAACTTATGCCACAGAGGACACAAGCTCCGCATTCAAACGAATTAAAGTAGACCATGTGCAGGTGCTTCTCTTAGCGGCCTGAGGAACTTCTGCCTCAAGCGCCAACCTCTCCTTCTCAGGCAAGGATTTTAAGATCTCCCGGATAAAATACCGGGCTCCGATATTATAGGATGCGGAAAGATCGCAGTTATAGACTTTTCCGTTCTGGAACTGGCAGACACTGTAAGATGAAGATCCTGCCTGTTTTCCGCGCAGGACTCGTCCACTTCCATCATAAGCCAGTCTGGAAGTGTTCCAGGCACAGATCCGGGCAATATGCATTCCCAGACGATGTGCTTTATCCGTTACGATCCTCTGGACTTCCTGACTCTTCCACAGGTGCAGCCGCTGTTTTCTGGAACCGCGTTTCTTTCCTTTCTTTTCTAAATATTCAAAGACGATGACGTCTGCGTTATAAAGAGCGGCGATATCCATGATGAACTCTGCGGTTTTCACAGAGATATCATGATTGATCCCGTTCACTTTTGCCCATAATCTCGGCATCTTGCGGTTTCCATGCTGCTGTGCTTTCTTGATCCGGTTGATATTGCGTGTCAGACAGTCTTGTTCCTTTGGTAGTTTTAAGAAATGTCTTCCAAGGATAGTGCCATCACTACGCATCACACTGATCGTTGCAGCAGAGTTGATTCCAAGATCGACCGCACAGATGATCCGGTCCGCAACATCCACGTCACATAGTTCTAAAAATTCTTCAAATGGGAAGTCCAGATGCCACTCTTTTCCACGTTTTTGTAACACAGGAGCACACTTTCTCCGGCCGGAACATCTCCGTTCGATATAATCCATGTCAGATTTTCGGAGTTTGATGTCCAGCCAGTCCCAGGTATTTCGGATATATACCTTGATCCTTGCTTCATAGGCTCCAGTCCTCTGATACATGTTTTTGCGATACATACATGGGCAGATATATCCAGCTCTTGGAAACGAAGGTCTACGTCCGCGAGTGTTTGGGTCTTTCTCTTCCCAGTTTTTCAGATTACTCTTGTAAGAAGAGACCTTGCCGATCGCTTCATTGATCGCAGCACGGCGAAGGAAACTCGGAAACTTATAAAACTTTTTGTCAAAGTCATAAACCGTTTCCGGATGCTTCTTCGTAAAATGGCATAGCCGTTCCACATACTGCTGACGAGATAGTGACAGATCGATCTTTTTGATCTCTGCCCATTCTTTCAGACAGACATTGATCAGAAAGTCCACGGCATGGCGATAGACTTCCACGGTTCCGCGGAAGATATGGTTGTATGTCTTGATCTTTACTTTATATGTGGAAAGTATCTTCATGTCGTAATCTCCTTTCTGGTTATGATTTTCTTATTATAAATATGAGATTTTTCATAATTTATAATTTTCATATATAAAAATTTTCTTTCTGTTTAAATAGAAGCACCACCTAACTCACGACTAAAGTCACGAGTGTGCGGTGGTGATTTAATCAAATCTTCCATCCAGATATGCAATCTCAAGATTTTTGTCAAAACGATCATCAAATTCATCCAAAGAATAAATCGAATGATTTTTTGTCCTTCTTCTGGAAATAAACCAGATCTCATCTCTTCGTAGCAGTTTCAAATCCATTAGCTTTGTTGCCTTTGTTGTTATAATTAATTGAATCTTCATTTTTTCTGCTAATTTTAGATATTCTTGAACAAATGCGTAGGCTTCATTTTGATCTTTACAATTTTCGAATGAAGAAACGTATGTTTTATCTTCATTCAAAATCAGATCATCAGGTTTGTTGAGATCAGAAGAATATACTATAAAATCTTCTTTGATCCATTTGTATACATTCTGCATCACTTCTTCTTTTGCTGATGGTAGTCGTAATCTATTTTCGGTATGAGCAAATCCCTTTTCATAAATGATTCTTTCACTTCCATCGCTTTTCAGTTCCACCAACCATTCTGAAGTAAATTCGGCTTGACTTAAGATTACTTGAAAGCCGTAAGCATAATATTTGTTATGAATCATCATTTCCAACTCAAAATAGCTTGGTTTTGTTTGATCTGGACAATTGACTTTCTGACAATCAGATGGAAGTCCATTTAAAATTACATCTTTCATAAACCTCATAGCTTTTACCAGATTTTTTGTGTCTGTTATATCTTTTCCATACAAAGCTGCAAATTTTAATAATTGAATCTCATCATTATCGAAAATATGTCTTTTCTTATTTTTTATTTTCGTATCAGCGATCATAGAAATTTCCTCAGATAGGCCAAATTCAGTTGCCGAAAATGGTAAAAAATTTCCTAAATTGAATCTTATTAACATTCTATCTTCCCCTTTACTCCCTTACATATTTTCTCATACATTCTACTGGAATCACTTCTTCTCTTTTTACAAAAAATGTCTGATACCATGGACTATTTTCTTTTTGAGAACGATCTGCTAATTCATATTCAGGCAGCAGCATACATGCATCTACCACCCGTTTTATAAGTACTTCTTCTTTTTCTTTTAACTGAAAAGCATCATGATCTCTTTTGATAATTGAATGTCTTCCCCAGATATGATATCTGTCATATACACTTTGAATACATGGACCATGTCTCATGGCAAGAATATCATCCTCAAAGATCACATGATCATATTGTTTCAAAAAATTAAGCTGCACATAATATAACATCTTCTGCAAACGCAGATTTGTGATCTGATAATTACACTGCTCTGCATAATTCAAAATATAGTCTGCAATTTCTATTCCATGATACATGATATCCTGCCTTTCTGAAAACACTTATCGTTTTCCAATCATTAACTCCAATTTTTCTCGAATCTTCTTTTGTTCTTTATCAGCCTGGCTTACCATAGCAGCACGAACTGCTTCTAATCCACTATCAGGAAGAATCCTTCCTAATGCTATAACATCTTTTCCTAATAATTGTTCTATATCTATATGTCTTGCTTTTTGATCAAGCTCTTTTAAGTCACATAATTTTGATAGCAAATGGTCCATTTCTTGAATGTAATTAGCAATATCTTTTACGAAAGAATCCTCCTCATTATCATAGTCATAAACATTATTTTTGATACCATATCCTATTTGAATTCCTCGATCAATTTGAAACATTTCTTCTTCTGTAAGTGTTCCGATATAATTTTCCAAAAAACTTTTTGAGATCGTCTGACTTTTTTCACAGAGAGCAGTGCCTGGTTTCCCACACTGTACTTTAACATGAGCAGGATGATTTGATTTTGGAGCTGTTGTAAGATAAACAACTTTTACAAATGGGGCTTTCTCATTGATTCCATGATTACTTACGATCACAGCTGGTCTTCGTTTATCTGCTAATATTCCATTATCATAATGATAATCAGCAAAATAAACCTCCCCTCTCTTAACCTGTCTGCAGCAAAGATTTTCTTCTTTTGTTTCATCTTCATAATTTTCTTCATTACAAACAGCTTCGTTCTCATTGTGATAAACTTTTCCAATATTCTGTAAATCTATTGGTTCTGGTTTCATAAAAAACACTTCCTTTCTTATCTTCTTACTACAAATATGAGAGATTTTAGAAAAATAAAAAATCACATATAAAAAAAGACAGACCATTTCTGATCTGCCTTATATTACATATGATGCTATTTAACTGTTACAGTACAAACAAACTTCCTCTTTCCAACAATAATCGTAACTTTCGCTTTGCCTTTCTTCACTGCTGTGATCTTTCCTTTTGATGTCACTTTTACGATCTTTTTGTTAGAAGTCTTATATTTCGCTTTGTAAGTGCATGTGATTGGATTGATCACTGGTCTTAGCTGATAAGACTTCTTTCGGTTCAATGTCAGCTTCTTTGATACGTTTTTAATTGCTGTGCAAGTTACTGCTTTTTTCTGAACCGTCACATTGATCACTTTTTTAAGCCCTGATGCTAATGTAATTGTAATCTTAGCTTTTCCAGTTTTGTTTCCTGCTTTGATCGTGCATGCACCATTTGTTTTTCCAGACACACTAACGATTTTTTTGTTGCTGCTCGCCCAAGATTTTATGGAATCTCCTTTTGCAAGTCCGGATACAACAAATTTCTTTGTAGACTGTCTGCGTTTAAGTTTTAAGGAAGATGCATTGGTTGTGATCGTTGCTTTTAATTTTTCTCCTGTATTTCTTGTTTCTTTCTTTCCACAGATGCTACAGGTTCTTTCTTGAACTCCATCGCTAAAGACACTCTGTTCCTGAATTGTTTTCCACGCACTAAACTGATGTCCTGTAGCTTTGATTGTCTCTGTTTTTGTTTCTCCACAAACTTCACAAGTATACGTTTTACTTCCATCTGCTTCACAAGTTGCATTTTGTTCTTTGGTCAATTTCCATGTATGATCGGCTTTTTCTGTCGCAGAGCCTTTTTTGATCAGCTCTCCACAGTCGGCGCAATAGATATCTCCACTGTAGCCTTTCTCCTTACATGTAGCTTTCTTTTCATTGCGGACCTCTGTGTGCTGATGTCCTGTTGCTTTTAAGATTTCCTCTTTTGTTTCTCCGCAATTTTTACATGTATAGACTTTTAAGCCATCTTCGGTACAGGTAGCTTTTTTAGTTACCTTTCCTTCATCGAAGCTGTGTTCTTTCTTTGGAATTGCTTCTGTTTTGGTGTCACCGCAGATACTACATGTATAAGTTTTTATTCCTTCTTTCTTACAGGTAGCTTCTTCAGTTACTTTTCCATTATTCCAAGTATGTCCTTTTGCTTTGATCTCAGATCCTTTGCTGATCAACTGGCCACAGTCTTTGCAATAAGTGTCTCCACTGTACCCATTTTCTTCACAAGTAGCTTCTTTTTTATCTCTGATTTCTGTGTGCTGATGACCAGTCGCAGGAATCGTTTCGATCCATGTTTTATCACATCCTTCATCGGTGCAATGATGTGTTTTCTCTCCCTTTTCTGTACAAGTAGGTTCTTTTGTGACCGTTCCTTGATCCCAGTGATGATATGCCATAGGAATACTCTCTGTCTTTGTTTCGCCACATGTCTTACATGTATAAGTCTTAACACCTTCTTCTGTTTCTGTTGCTTCTTTAGTAATAACACCATTATCCCATGTATGACCGAGTTTATTGATCACGGTTCCAGATTCCAGTTTTGTCCCACAATCACTGCAATAGACATCTCCTGTATACCCATCTTCTGTGCAGGTCGCAGCTTTCTGATTTTTTGTTTCTTTATGTAGATGGCCTGTGGCGTTGATCGTTTCTTCTCTTGTTGTGCCACAGTTTGTACAGATAAATGTTTTAATTCCTGTCTCTGTACAAGTTGGTTCTTTTGTAACCTTTCCACTATCCCATGCATGACTTAATGGATTATCCAATGTAACATCTTTTGTTTTTCCACAAACGCTGCATTTATAATGCTGAATTTCCCCGATTCCACAAGTTGCAGGTGTGGTTGATTCTAAAATCCATTTATGATCTGTTTTCGCGATCGTTTCAATGTCTAATTCATTGCACACTTTACATCTTCTTTGTTTTACTCCATATGTCTTACAGGTAGGCTGGTTTGTAATGGTCCATTCTCCCCAGGTATGTTCCGAAAGTTTTGGGATTGTTTTACCACTTTCTAATTTTTTGTTACATACGCTGCAATAAACATCTCCCGTATAACCTGCAGCTCCACAAGTTGCTTCTTTTTGATTCTTTACAACCCTTGTGTGATCTGTGATCGGGAGTTTTCTTTGGATTTTTTGTCCACAATTCTTACAGATATAATTCGCAATTCCAGTAGAGATACAAGTTGCTGGTTTTACGATCTGTTCTTCATAATCGTGTTTTGTTTTTGGGATCTCTTCGGTCTTTGTTCCACCACAGCGACTACATGTATAAGTCTTAACTCCTGTTTCTGTACAGGTTGCTTCTTTTGTAATCTTTCCTTCATCCCATGTATGACCAAGTGCGGGTTTGGTTTCTACCTGTTTTTTTCTTTCACAAAGACTATGAGTACACGTATAAGTTGTAATTTCCGGATTTTCACAAGATTGCTCTTGAGTGATTTTTGCATTACCCCATTTATGACCAAGGGCCGGTGCTGTTTCTACATACTCTTTATATAAACATCCCTTATTTTTACAAGAATATACTGTTGTTGCAGGATTTTCACATGTAGCTCCATTATGACCACTTTCCCATAGATCGTGATTTCCCTTGCAAATAGAATGCTCTTTTAACCAATCATCCTGAGAGATGTTTTTATAGGTATCCTCAATTGTCGTACTATCAGGTTTATAAAGGGTAAAGAAATATTTCTGTCCATATAATACTTCGCTTCCCGGCTCTCCATCTTCTTTAAAATAAGCATTTGTAGGATCTACATAATAATAAGCATTATCCATTTCAAGCAGATTCCATGCATGTCCTCTTTGCTCGGAGATCGATGTTCCATCTTCGTATAATGCCTTAATTCCTACGGCATTTGCCATATAATAGAACAGACCAGCATAGCCATCGCAGACTGCATAACCATCCAATACAGCACCTGTCATATCATGAGGATATTTTGTGCCTGCCGGAGTATTTGGTTCTCCATTGTAATGTGAATCATATTTTACATTCGAAACGATCCAGTTTGTTATTGCTTTAAACTTATCATAATCAGATTCTCCATCAAGATTTAATGATTCAATAACTGTATTTATTTTTTTTACTGTTTTATGATATCGATCGCTCATATCACGGTAGCCACCAATTCCACCATAATACCCCTTATATGTTCCGTTTATATATGAGGAACGAAATGCATCTCCATCCTCTGAATAAACTTCTCCACCACATCGTTGCATGAATACTAAGGTATATCCCTCATCTGCTTTACCAGTATCTTCACGAATTACTTTTTGAATATCCTTGTCAAACTGATTATTTTCAATTTTATCAACTTTTTCACCAGTTTTAATTTCCATTGGAATTTTTAGCGAAAATTTATCATACTTGTCTTCCAGATAAATCTTTTTTGCCATAGTTCCAATGTCTTTGACTGCCTCATCATAAGATGTGTATACATAAGTCTTATCTGTTGTGCATTGAACATCGCCATATTTATCATACTGATAATAAAATCCAGAAACACTCGAATCAGCCAATTTCTTTACCGTTGTATTTTCCGCTGCCTGTACATATACTTGTGGATTTGAAACAATACCTGTTGTGGCTGTTGCAGCAGATAGTGTCATTGCTAATGCAGCTGTGATTATTTTTCTTTTTTTCATAGTTATTTTCCTTTCTTATTTTTTATTATATCATAAATATGAGAGATTTTTAGAAAAACAAAATTCACATATAAAAAAACCGACAACAGTTTATGCCATCGGTTTTCCTGTTTAATTTTGATATTTCCTTTTTAATACGAAATATGCTGCGATCAAGATCAATACAGATCCACCAATTAGTGGCAGATATGTTTTGATGTTACGAAATCCACCCGTAGATGGTAATTTTAATCTGGCATCATTCTTAATTTCATATGTCAAATGATAGAAATAATAATTGTTTCCCTGCTTGATCGCTTTACTTGTATCAATATTTTCTTTATCCACCTCAGTTTGTGTTACTGTTAGTGGAATTGTTACAGAAAGCGGTTCTTTTAACAGAGTATTTCCAGCTTTTGTTTTTGTCTCAACGATCTTATACGTATCTGGGATTAATCCGTCAAATTTGACCTCGCCGCTGTTATTTGTTACATCACTAGCAATCTCGTTTCCATCACTGTCATAGATCGTAAATTCAACACCTTTTAACACTTGTCCATTGGAATCCTTTTTGATTAATTTTACAGATCCTCTGATCATCTGGTTTAAGAAAGTTGCATTTGATGTTAATTTTGCATTTCCAAAAGTTCCCTCTGGTCCGATCTTAAATGTTACCGTTCCAGCTTTTGAATCAACTTCCGCATTTGCATCATCGGATGTTACTGCTAACTGTTTGAAATACTTTTCTCCACCACTTTCACTACAAGTGTATGTTCCATAGATCAGATCATCAAATGTTGTAGAAAGTCTTATTTTTTCTCCAGGATGTGCATTCATCTGTTTTTCGACTTCATTTTTACTGAATTCCACGTCTTTTTTGTAAGTATGTTTCTTACCATACACATCTTTTCCTGTGAGCGTAAACGTAAATTTCACATTTCCAATATCCATATTTAAGTTTAATGGATCCAGTTCTTTCGTAACCGTGATAGAACCAGGTTTGGATTCCTCATGAGTATTTGTTGCAATGGTCAGATCTGGATCATCTTTATCTGTTGTGTAAGATGTTTTATAACCAATCTGACTTTCTCCAGTAACCACGCCTTCTTTCACTTCTTCCCATTTGTAAGTGATCTCTTTTCCATGATCTTTCTTAGGAAGTAATTTAGATGTTGCTTTCCATCCATTCTGATCTGTTAACATAACAGTATCTACAACTGTCCCATTTCCTAAAAGATGGAAGGTAACGGATTCTGGACGAATGCCATCAACATCATTGTTATCATTCCATTTTTTCATAATGGATTTAGTCGTTGGATCTGGGGTATGCGTATTGGTAATATCGTTTGTGATCGTTGTAATACCAGTGGATTTATCCGTTGATTTCTTTACTTCATATACAACTTCATAACCTGTTTTGGCATTTCCATTAACAACAGAGGATGAATCTTCTTTCACTTCATATTCGTAATCTTCTCCAACAGAGTCAGTTTTATTAAGATTTTCATAAGATACTGTCCAGTTATTAGTTGCACTTAATGTTTGACTCTTTTGCATGTCTGTACCATTACGATATAATTTAACATTTACTGAGTCCGGACGGATACCATCACTGTTATTGCTGTCATTCCAGTTTTTCTTAACAACAATCCTTACTTTGTTTTCTACTTTATATCTGTTTGTATAAGATAGAACATAAGTATTGTCATTCCAGTCTCCGGTATCTTTACTGATTCTAGTATAACCATCCACATTGCAAACTTCACTGAAAGTATAATTATTTTTTTCATCTTTCTTAATGTCTGTCTGCATCTGCCAGTCATTCTCTTTGTTCAACACATAAGTTTTTACTTCATGGGTATTCTTATTTTCAGCTTTGATTGTCACTGTAGCAGGCCTCGTATTCATGGAATTATTATCATCAATCCAATACTTTTTCACTTGAATGTATTCAGATTTCTTGTTTACAAATGTATCAGAGTCATGTTTATAAGTTGTATTTGCATCATTTGTATTATTTAATGATTCTACATCATGAACAAAATCTGTAGATGTATTGTTTAAAACTTCTCCGCTAAACGTTAATGATTTATCAGATTTGATATATCCAAGAGGAGCTTCAACTTCTTCCACCGTATACATTTCTTTTCCAACACCATCTTTTGCATAAATACCAGTTGGCAGTCCGAAGAATTCCAGATAACCAAACTGATCATCTCCGGAAATTGTTGTTGTGATCGTATCACCTTTTTTGAAGATTGTCTTTCCATTTCGATCGACGATCTCACATGCTGCTTTTAGTGCAAATTTTGCATTTGGAAGCATATCTCCTTTTTCATCCGTTTTGATAAACTGAATACTGTATTTTTGTAGAGTATCTGTCACATCAAGATTGATATCAATATGTTTTGCTGTATCTAAAGATACATCGCTTGTATCATTTGGATCAATAACTTTGACTGTCGTTTCGATCGTTCCATATTTTTGATATTTTGTTCCTGACTTAAAGCTAATCTGAATCTTCTGATTTCCAGACATATCTGCGTAAGTTGGATTAAAACTAACATCATCATCTGTCACGTCGCTAAGTTCTTGTGCTCCATTATCATCGAACAACATTGTAAAGTCAAAATCTTCTGCTTTATATCGTTCATTTAACATAAAGTCTTTTTTAGCGATCGCTGTAATCTCCTGACCCTTTGGTGCTACATAATCATCTGTAAGCTGTAATTTCTGATCCTGCGTATAAGCTGTCTTTAACTGAGAGCATCCATAGAACATTTTGCTCGTATCTTCAACATTTGAAGTATTAAAACTAGAAAGATCTAATTCTTTTAATTCTGTACAAGCCGCAAACATTTCAGACATATCAACTGTATTTGATGTATCAACATTATCAAATTGTATTTCTTCTAAGGAGCTACAATTTAAAAACATTTTACTTGATACAGCATTGAAATAAATCACCTGCCCAGCTCTTTGACTGGAAATGTAAACTGTTTTATTATCTTCCCATAAAAGAATGCTTCCATTTTGATTTTCAGATACATCTTTCGTTTGCGTTCCATCTGGAGCTTTTTCCCAAGTGAAAACCACTTTTGTTGCATCTTTTAATTCTTCATTTAATTTTTCTCCTGTTTCCAAAACATAAAGTCCTGTTGATGGACTTGCATCGTCACTGCCCATTGGTTTTTCAATATCTGCTGAATTATCGTTTTTCCGAATATCATTCATATTGGAAGCTTTTGTGTCCCAGTTAATGATAACATCGTGTTCTTCATTATCTATCGTATACCCTTTTGGTCCAGAAATTTCTTTCACATAATAATGTCCCTGATAGAAATCTATTGTTTCCTTTCCATCTGCACCGGTTCTTGTGAATTTAATTTCTCCATCTTTTGACGTTGTTTTTTCATCAATTCGTGTTCCGGCTTTCCAAACAACAGTTCCATCATCTTTTACAATGTCTTCTTTTGCAAACAATCCATAAACTGCACCAGTGATATTGTCATTTTCATAAACAAATCCCTGATCATCTTTATGTCCTGTTAAAAATTCACCAGTTTTCTTTAAAGAAATAGATCCCATAACTGGAGTATCTGTTTCTTTGATCGTATATTTTCCATTTCCGGCATTGTCATATACGATCTTTACGCTGTCATCTTTTTCACTTAAAGTAAATGTTTTTTCTTTCGCACCATCCAGATTGTATCCATCCGGAGCAGTCGTTTCTTTGATCGTATAAGTACCATAAGGAAGCTTACAAGATGCTTTTCCATCTCCATTGGCACCTGTAGTCAATGTTGCTACCTGATTTTTTTCGCTGTCATAGATCTTGTACACAGCACCATTTAATAACTTCTTTGTTTCAGAAGAACATTTTACAAGTTCGATCTCAATGTCTTTTGCAACATCTTCATAAGTGAAATTGATCGTTTTGTTCTTGTTGTCCTTTGTTAAAACAATGTCTTGATCATCGATCCACTCATGCTTATCCTGTTCTCTGGTACATCCATTTTCACCAGCTACCTGATGAAGGATATAAGCACCTAAAGCTACTTTTTCAGATGTTTTTGCTTTTCCATCTTTGCCGATCGTTAATGTTTCTACAACGCGGCCATCTGGTTCTTTTAACTTAAATTTTGCACCTTCTTCTGGAGCAGTTTCATTTGCTGCGATCTGTTTATTCTTATGAATCTCAATCCATCCTGAATCAGAATATGGATCCTGTGCCTTAAATTCATAAACATCCTGTCCATCTTCTATTTTTGGATCATGGTCTTTGGAATAATAGATATCTGCAAGGTCATAATTTTCAGCACCCTTTGTCTGGATCACAACGAATCCATCTTTTTTATGATATTTATCCAATAGCACAGCTGCTTTTCCTTCAGAATCTGTAACAACTTCTCCAAGTATTGCCTTTTTATCTAAAGAATTGATATATGCGATTCTTTTTTCAGAATTACCAAGGTTCTGTTTTTCAATATCTTTTGCATATTTTGCATCTAATACTGTAAATGCAGCTCCAACCTCAGGTTTGCTGATCTTATTCTTTGCCATGGTTTTGATAATACGGAGTTTTGGACTACCCATATTCTCTTTTTCATATTCATGCTTTGAGTGATCACCATCATTGATCGTTACATCGAAATCTTTACAATATGTATAATTCTCTGTACCTTTGATCTGATGTACCGTATATGTTCCAGGCTGTAATTCCTTTGATTCCGCATATCCTTCTTTATTTGTTGTTAATGTTTCCACAACTTTCTTTGTTGCTTTGTCAATGATCTGGAATTGAGCTCCTTCTTCTTCTTTTTTCTGATAAGTATCTGTTTCCTTATCTGAGATGTTGATCGTTTTTGTGATCGCAATACAGGCTTTCTGTTTCCTGTTATATGCTTCAAAACGGTAGATCGGAATCTCATTTTCATCAGAGCCTTCAATGGTCTTATACATATCTGTTGCCATTTCATACCCGACTTTTCCTTTTGTCTGATGGATATAATAAGATCCATATGGAAGCTCTTTTGTTGTTGCGACTCCATTATCATCTGTGATGATCGTATCAACAAGCTTCTTATTTTTATTTCGGATTTCAAACTCTGCAGCAGGTTCTGGAACTTTTTCATCTCCATCCTGATAATACTTTGTAATACTTAATTTTCCAGTATATACTTGTTCATTTGCAGGGACTGTTTTATCATCATTGTTTAAGACTACTTCGACTTCTTCACTGCTGACCTTAAATCCTCTTGGAGCTTTGATCTCTTTTAAATAATAGTTTCCAGGATGAAGATCACCAGAACTTCCATTTCCCGCATCATCTGTTGTGATCTGTCCAACTTCTGTCCCAGCTTTATAAAGAACTGTTTTATTATCAGAACTTAAAATATCTTCTTTTGCATAAATGCCATAAATTGCACCTTTATAAGAAGCTTCTACACCAAGATCCTTTGAATCGGACTGTTTATGAAGATGAATATGAACTGGATTCCATGTATTTGAGACATCAGAAAACTTTAATTTTGTTTTCTTTCCTTTACCCTCTTGTTTTGTTTGAGAAGTATCATTCAAAAGATGTCCAAAAGGGGGATCTGCTTCTTTGACACTCCACACATGAGTTTCATTCATCTTGCTATTGATATAATCGGATACTTTTTTCTTTGCTTCTTTTAATGCTGCTTTTTTAGCTTTTGCTTCAGAATCATACCATCCATTTTTTGTGGCCTTGGCCTGCTGGTCATGAGATAATGATTTCCAGTTCGTTACATAAGTTTTATTGCCTGAATACAATTTTCCACTATTGATCATTCTGGAATAGGTAAAACTTGCAACACCTTCATCATTGGTCGTTGCTTTTCCCATGTATACATTATCACAATAAAATAAGAAAGTTGCGCCTGCTAAAGTTGCGCCTGTATCGGCATCTCTCTTTTTTACACTAACCTGAATCTCTTTTGGTTTTGTATCTTGATAAGATTCTTTCAGGCTTTTATGTTTTGGATGTTCATGAGGAGAACTAGCATCTAACCGATATAATTTCTGGTGAGAATTGTGCTTCTTCCCCTTCACACATTTTTTAACATTATAATAATAAATGGTTCCTTCTGGATAGCTATCATTTATTTTTTTGCAAAATTTCTTTGCATCTGAAGTTGAATATCCGCTATCAAGATTTTTCCCTGCCTGATATACAACGGTCTGTTTGCTTTTTCCTTTTCCACATGCCCAAATATAAGCTTGTGTTAAAGCAAATGCTTTATTATTCTTTGAACTGTTCTCATAATATGTTAAAGCTTTTGCAATGGACTGATCTTTATAAGTTACTGCATTTGCGGTCTTATATTCAACAGTATCTCCATTACACATGCTTTTTCCAGAATCAAGACAAAATGTCTGATGACTTCCTGCAGAAATCTTCCATAATCCTTCGCTCATAGGACGATTGAGTTCACTGATCTTAAAACTGTTTCTTTCTTTGCTCATTTTTACGGTTGCTGTTCCGCTACTTGCTTTCACATCTGCTGTTGGAACGATACTTCCCAACCCTGTTAAGGTAGATGAACATGCAGTAAACAGAGATAAGATCATGGCACTGGATCGTTTGAATGCTTTCATCATCTTATGTTTCATGAACTTTTCCTCCTCTTCCATATAATCATAAGATATTTATCAGCAGCAGGAATTGACTCCCACTGCTGTTTTTTTAATCTTCTTTTTTGTATCGGTCCGTAAAATATCCCGGATCATTTTCTTTATCAATCTTTGCTGCTTTTGAATCATACATTCCTTGATCATATTCTGTTCCATTTCCACCAGTGATATTTACATCACCGAAAAACATCTTGTCATCATGTATGATATTTTTTGTTTCGAATGATCCGTCTGTTTTTCTCCAGATCGCATATAGATTACAAGTTTCACCAGGTTCACAAAGATCTTTTACCTCTGCTCCATTTGTATATTTCGGAATAACCTTGTATCTATCAAGTTCTTCTTCCGGAGCCCAGCCCATAAAGGTATATCCTGGACGTTCAAATACATTTTCCGGTAGATTTGTCGTCTTATTATATGGCAAATTTCGGGTATAATCGGTAGCAGATGATCCATTTCCATGGAACTTCACTTCATAATTATCCTTTTCCCAGACTGCGTATAACGTAATATCATCCGCTTTATCATAAGTAAATGAGGCCCCATTCTGATAGTCTACAGAAGATCCATCGTTTTTCAGGCTCCATCCTAAAAACTTATATCCTTTTCTTGTAAATTTGTTTTGACTCAAAGTTACAGTCTTATTATAAGTCGCAGAAGTTTCACTCATATCTCCGTCACCATCGCCTGCATCATACGAAATGCTATAAGTCTTTGGCTTCCAGATTGCATATACGGTCCAAGTTCCACAGAATTGCCAATCTTCTTCAATTTCCATACCAGTCCCATCAGCTTTTGAATTGAAACTGTCTAATTCATAACCCGATCTACTTCCTTGAGGAAATGTTCCATATGGATCACGATCTTTTAACGTTCTAGAAACTGAATTTTGCCATCCTTCAGAGTCATTTTGTTTCAATTGTCCTCCATTACCATCAAAAGTCATAGTTCCTGATGGGTATTCTAAGTTAAAAGTCAAAGATGATCCCACATATCTTGTTCCATAATTTGTACAAAGTCCAGTATTAGCTAAACTCATATTGATCGTAATCTTTTCTTCATTATCATCATTATCATCATTGCTTCCGTACATTCGATCATAATCTACATGCTTTGAATGCTGCCAGAATCCATTGTCATTACCAGACCAACATTGTAACATTTGTCCTGTTTTTGCATCATTTGGACTATCAGCAACAGCATAATTTTGAGCAGTATGCTGTTGGTGTGCAGGAATTCCAAAAACCACTTCAAAAGAAATACCTGTATAATTTCCACTATTATTTTTCGTCGGTGTGATTGTTTGTTCCTTTACATGTAAATCATATGGACCGCGGCCTCCATTTCCCCACTTTACAGTGTATGTATGGCCTGGAGTTGCTATAAAATCACTTCCAGATTGATTTTTATAATAATATGTCTTTTTCTTTTTTCCTGAACCTTTTGTATACCAAACCTTATTATAGTCATTACTAATGATTTTTACCCATAACTCAGAAGTTCCTGATGGTCCATTTATTCGAATTAGTGCTTCTCCACTTTCAAAATGCTTAGAGCCGCCTACATCTTCTTTTGAATAATCATGAGCCTGTGCATCCATCATCAGATGCCACGCAATGACAGATCCTAGCGAAATTACAATCGCTAACGAAGCAAGGATCTTAGCAATTCTTCTCGATTTTTTCTTTTTCAATTTTCTTTCACCTCCTTCTTCTTAAGATCATTCCAAATCCAACCAGACAGATCATGAATAATCCAATATATCTCATAAAAATTTCTTTTTCGATATCCTTTTCTGAAGAAAGGAATGATGTTTTTTTTGTTTTTTTCTTTATTTTTTGTCCATGGTCCCGAACGCAATAGACAAGATAACGATATTTTCCATGCCCACGATATGGATGACACGTTAATAAAGTGATCATGTTTTTCCCTTTTTGTATCTTGATCTTATCCGTATCATATGGATCGATGATCTGAATCTTCTGAACCCGATACTTCATTTTCTTCCATGGATTTCGAAGATATACTTTATCTCCGATCTTTAATCGTTCGATATCTCTGAAATATGGAATTCCTTGATATCCACGATGTGCTGCGATCACACAATTGCCATTCACTTGACCTAAAGGAAGTGATGTTTGTCCCATGATCGCAGCTCCTCTTCTTAAATTCTCCATTGTTGCGCCAAGATACAACGGTAATTTTACTTTCATTTTAGGAATCTGGACATAACCAAAAGTTTTTTGTCCTTTTGTTAATTTAATAGGGGCTGATCGATAACTCCATACATCTTTTAATTCATTTTGCCCACTTTCATAAATTTTTTGATTATACTCTGATGCTTTCTGATATAATTGAGCTTTTTTCTTTTTCGGATATTTCTGAATATCTGTTATTACTTTATCTGATCGGATATCATCAAAAGCTGAACTAATCTCAGGATAAAGAAAACATAAAATACTGAACACGATCAATATACAACCGATGATATTAAATATCTTTTTTCTCATTTTTCTTTCCTTTCATTTTGGAAAAGCAATTTCGAACAATTACAATTCCAATAACGATCAATATTCCGATCATGATCGCTTTTCGATAAATATCCATCCATTGAGAATGATGTACTCTGGCTTTTATATGCTCATCTTTTTTATGATAAGTTGTGCGTACACCACGAACCAGTAATCGATGATCATTGACTCCATATGGAGTACAGGTTACAAGTGTTACATAATCTTTTCCATTAATAATCTGAAGTTTTTTTGTATCTTCAGGCAGAACAATAGAAATTTGATCCACTTGATATGCCAGTGTTTTATCTAATACATGTATGAAAAAGTAATCACCTTTTTTCATTTCTGTTAAATCCGTAAATAATTTTGCGGAACTTAATCCTGTATGACCCGTTAGAATACTATGTGTACTTTTTCCTCCAACTGGCAGGGAGGACGCTGCGAGATGTCCAACACCTTTTTCCAAGATCTCTGCTTCTGTTCCGTGATAAATCGGAAGATTTATGTTGATACATGGAACATTCAAATATCCCATGACCCCGGAACGATCCAGATTCAAAATATTGTTATATGCAGCAGTTTCCCAATCTGTTTTCTTTGCTTTAAAAGGGTCTGTCAACTCTACGGTCGAACGTGTTAAAAGTTCATTATATCTTTCTGCTTTTTGAATTTCCTGTTCTTTCTTTTTCTGATCATATGTTTTTTCAGATTGCTGATATGTCTTGATCGTAGATCCAGCGCTTTTCTCAAAAAGATAATTGCTGAGAAACGGATATGACAATAAACCAAATCCAAATAGGATGATCAGAATTGAAATGATCTTTTCTCTCATATCTCACCTGCATGATAGCAGAGACAATGTTACTGAACTTTTCTCTGTCCCTGATTCTTCTTTACAATAAGGAATCCGCATCCAGCAACGACAACTCCTGCAATGATCAGAAGATAGCTTCCTGCTCCACCTGTCATTGGCAGCATAAACTGTTTCTGGTTTGTGATTTCCATATCAACATATGCATTTGTAGATTCATCCTGAGAACTCATATGAGCCTTTGTATCATCTACAACGGATGACGCATTGATCGTCTGAACGATCACATCATTCGCTAATTCTGCACCATTTGAAATACCATCATTTGCAGTAGAATCATCCCCAGTTTTACTCTGAATTCCTGTAATATTTGCTTCTGTTGGTGTGATATTTGCCTTTGTAGATGTAATATCTACGATCACTTCTTTTTTCAATAATGTGTAACCTGCATCAGAATGTGTTTCTGTAAATCCATATTTATCAGCTTCAATTCCGTTGATCACAAGCTGTCCATCAGCGTTAGGGCTAAACTGTGTAGCTCCTTCTTCTGTTGCAGATTTACCTGTTACCTGATAAATTCCATCACGATCAGCTTTTCCGATTAAATAATAATTATCTTCTTTGTTACGGACTACAAATTTAACTTTTGTTGCATTTCCTTTGTTGTCAGAAAATTTCTTTGTCAGATTGTATCCATAAGAATAAACAATACATTTATCCTTTAAGATATCCCAGTAATCTGTAGAAGTTCTCTTCCATGTCAGAGATACATCATTTGGATTACCTTTATCTCCAAGAACAACTGTATCATCTGTGTTTACATCAGCTGTGTAGTAGACAACGATATATTTATCGGAATATTTCTTGTTAATCTCATTCAGTCCAGATTTTGTCATTTCTACTTTCATTGTAGAATCTTTTCCGGATTTTCCATAAGTTGTTGTGAATTTTGGATCATTATCAGAACTCTTCCATACAGCAAGTGCTCCACTTTGATCTACATTATTTACATTTGTTGTATCAGCAGCATCTTTATTATCATAAATAGCGATAACAGTATTCTTGTTATAAGTCATACCTTTGGCCATCGTGTCATTAAATGTATAAGTAGACAGATATGTGGTAGAAGATGTGATGTGTGGTAATTTAGAGATAAACTGATAATCGAGCTTTTCAGCTTTAGAAGCCGTTACTGTGCTCTGATATTTATATTCATCTCTTGCTTTTGTGAATGTTTCTAATGAGTCTGCATTTGCTGTTGTTACATTATCCTGATCAGGATTGTTTCGAACTCTTTTATCAAGAGTTGGTACGCCTGTCTCATTTTTAGGATAACATACAACATCATAGAACCAATCATCACCTTCAGCATCTGTAGATGGTAACTGAACAAACCAAGGATTTGTTGTATAAGTTACATCTTCTGGGACTTTTGTTTCAACGATCAGATAAAGACCTAATGGCAGTTTATCTTTTTTTGTTACACCTTTTGCATCTGTCAGATCCATAGCTGTTCCACTTTTTCCCATATAAGCTTCCAGTTTATCTTTTGTAACTGTGTTATCTTCCAAAGCTTCAGCTAATTTCTGATTGATGATCTGAGATGTAAAGTAAACCTTGCTTCCTTCTGTTTTTGCAGCGTCATCGCTGGATAATCCAATGATCTTCTGCAGTTCATCTGGAAGTTCATAGATCATCTGAACTTTTCCATTTTCACTTTGCTGTTCCACATCACCTACTCGCAGATAGCTAAATTCTACGCCTTTGATCGCGTATTTTTTTAAAGCATCCTCTGCTTTCTGATCCTGTTTTCCTGTTGAGGTAAACTGATTCAGGTCCACACCATTTTTTTCTGCAGCTGTCATATCATATTTGTGGATCGTTAAAGACCCTGTTCTGGTTGAATCAATGACATCTGATTGTGCTGCAAAAGCGGGAACTGTTGGTACAGCAGCCATTGCAACTGCCATACATGTGTACATAACTTTTTTAAATACCTTTTTTAAACCCATATTTTTTCTTTGATAGCCCCTTCGGCTATCTCCTCCTTTCTTAAAAGATACTTACACTATAAATATGAAAGTTTTCGGCAAAAAAAATCATGCTTTGGAGTATATTTTATCCCCTACTTCAAATATGAGAGATATAAATAAAAAATATTTTCACATATAAAAAACAGGCCATTTTCTGACCTGTTCCTTCTTGTTATCTTATACCAAAATGTTTCCATTTGGATCTGCTGGTTTAATTAGAGCGAGAATTGCTACAACTACACCAATGACTCCTGGAATTCCTGTCCAGAAAAACAGAACACAAGCAATTGCTTTTCCAATCTTTTCAGCGTAGAAATACTGAGCTCCAAACGATCCAAGTAGAAATGCAAATAGGAAATATGCGATCTTGTTGACAACCTTTTTTCCTTCTGTTGCAACATACTCTCCTGTATGCACGCCATTTGTCATGTTGATATTGATCACAACGTTTGATGTAGATGTTTCTTTTCTCCTTGTCACAATGACCTGATCTTTATCTTCAAAGACATCTACCAGGTCCTCCAGTTTTGGAGTAAAATCAACATCGCATCTTCTGACTTCCTTAATTGTTCCATTATCCATTCCAATTGTAATGATTTCTTCTGTGATCTTAATTATTTTTCCCTTTGTCATATTTCTGTTCCTTTCTATTTTCCTTTGACCGCACCACAGCTGCATTCATAACCGACCAGTTCTTTCTTTGTAGATGCCTGCTGATCTACGACCCACATTTTAATTTTTTCATTATCTTTCTGTTCAGATTTTTCAATTGTTTTCTTTACGATCTTATGATTGATGCAACTATGATCCCATCCACCGTTTCTCAAGTAATCATTGTAAGACATTTCATTCATTAATATTGCGTTCGGAGACTCGTGACTTTAGTCGTGAGAGGAGAACGCAGAGAATTTTTATGACACAAAGACCAGTCCCTCGTTGTGAGCAACGATCTTGCATTTCTTTGCAGGGAAATCCTTGCTTCCCATTCCAACCGCCTGAAGATATGTCCCTTCGCAATGTTGTCCACGCATGACATATCGAACGCCTTGATAATAAAAGACAGCTCCTGGCATAAGGCGATCCAGACGATTGTAACGCCTGATACTTTTCTTGACTTTTAACTGACTGATCATCTTTCTGGTCTGCTCTTCTCCATATCTCTCAACCTGTCGTTTTCTCCACTCTTGAAGGGAATCTTCTCTTTGTCCTTCCGCTTTTTTGCGGTTCTTGGCAATTTTCTTTCTTTCATGATAGTATGCACGAGAGGTCTGAGCTTTGATCCGGCTGCGATCCTGCCTGCGAAATTGCAGGATCTCATGGACATGATCAAACGATGGTGCTTTTTCTGGAATCTGCTGTAAAGAAAGAACTGCGATACACCAGGCATCGACCTCATGTAACTGTTCTTCTTTTGTCTTATGATATCCAAGGGATCTTCGGACCATGGAAGTATCTCGTCCAGAACAGTAATGAACATGCTCCTTCCTGAATTCCTGTTCCAATCGTTTGCAGATAAACGGGATCGCCTGATTTAAGACACTGACCGCGGCATAACGTTTGTTCAGCCCGGCTTTCTTTTTCTTTAGACTGTCTTCAAACGCAGAATCCTTATGTACCCTCTCATGACATTTGCAGCATAATCCTGCGATATTTCCGATCGAATTGGAACCCTGCATACTCCGTGGCACGATATGATGCCGGTGTTCGATCGGACTGTTACACATTAAACAGTGTCCGTCCTGTAGATCTTCTACCGCTGCATTCAGGTCATCATAACCCTTTAACGGTCCATTCTGGAAATCGACACCACTGATGCTCGGGTCTTCCAGAGATAGAAAAGCGAACCGGTTGATCTCGATCGCGACATCGGTGATCGGCAGGAACTTCTGCATCTTATGAATCAGATTGATTTGTGTCCGCACCAGATGTTCCGCACTTGGTGTTAGCCATCCATCTTCTCGTTTTCGATTGCAAAATCTGGCTTCTGTGTTCTTGATCACGTTACATCGTACTCGTTTATCTTTCCCATACATCGGAAGCTTTCGCATCAGGGATCCGGCTTTGACCATTGTATGACACTTCTTAGCCAGTCGCTGTCTTGCTTTTCGTTCTCCATTTCTGGAAGCCCTGCGATGCTGCTTTCGTTTATCCATCAGTTTAACGATCTCTTTATTTCTCGTCTGTACAACTGCTGCGGATAATAATTCTCCACTCAGAGATACCACAGCCATTCCAATATTAGAACGTCCGGGATCTTCTGCGATCGTGACTGGCTGCAAGACTGGTTCGTTTTTATAAGTTAACTGTATTGTAAAAGGGACCTGTCGGAAGACGCGTGCTCTTCCTGTCTGTAACAGTTGTTCGACATGTCTCTTTCGTTTGGTCGGCATCTGTGGATCTCCATCCATGCCTATGACATAAATATATTCAGACATCCTCGATGTCTCCTTTCTTTTTTGGTGTCATGTAGTCTCTCAGGGATCAACGGGATCCCCGCCTCGGTGGTAAGCCTGTACATGACAAGATCTTGGTCTTCTTAAACTTGGTGTCAGCTTGACAGAGTCTGGGACTAGAGAATCCCAGAGTGTCCACTCCCTAAAGAAGATCGCTGACATCTTGTTTCTGCTCATTAACGCGCTAACTAATTCACAAAACTTTCTGCAAGCTCGTGACTTTAGTCATGAGTTAATTGACCCTAACTTAATTTGCACACATCAATAGGTAATAGCTTCCATTTTCAAACGTTGTGAATTCTATTATATAGTTGTTCCAATTGTTTTTTCTCATTTTGTCGTTTTCTGTACATAGCAGCAGATTTTCGTAATTCTGGACGATAGACTGCTCTTCTTTCAATATCAGCATCCATCCTATTGATTATATGTATTGTTTGCATGCTTAATCCGTACATATCATCACATCCTTTTAATACTTTATGACGTTAACTTATTCTTTAATGATTTCATATTTTTTCTTTCATCACGTCGTTTCCAACGCATCACAGAAGATTTTTTTAAGCTAGGATCATACATAGCTTTTTGTTTCAGCGCAGCATCTATTTTGTTGATTTTGTGCATTGTATTTAATCCAATTCCGTACATATTAATCTCTCCTTAGCAATGTTTTTGTTGATATGATTGTTGAATATGATGTGTTTACAATTACACTCCCATTGTAAGTAAGCACAAAGGATTTTTACAAACAAACTGAACAAGCGCCTTTAAAATTTCATGACCAAGTTCTTCTCCAAATACTTTTCCTAGCTGCTGATCCAGATCTGCATATACTTTTAGATCTTTATCATCGCATTTTGTTTCAGGATCTTCTTCATGTAATTCCTCTTTTTCCTGCTCTTTTTCTTCTTTTTCCTCGCCACAAGTGCAGTAAAATGGATTTTCACATCCTGCTTTCATTTCCTCATTTTCAAGATTTAGAACTTCTACGTTCATCAGCATGATATCATCATATCGATGAAGATCTTTAATCGCCTCATTGACATGCATCAGAACCTCTGGCTGATAGATTGGGCAGTCTAAAATGATCGGGATCGTAGAATTGATCTCCTTATCTTCTTTGTTTTTTCTTGCTTTATATGTTACTAAATAATTATATTCCATATTAAAATACTTCCTTTCTGATTTTTTCTTTCTATTACAAGTATGAGAGATTTCAGAAAAAATAAAATTCATATATAAAATTAAAGCGTATACGGGATTTTAAATGAGAAAATAAGAAAGGCAGCAGAAATCCGAAGATCTCTACTGCCTGAGGAATATAAATATAAAATTACACAAACTTTATTCAATTGTTCTTATACAAACATCTGCTGCAACAGACCTTTTTTCAATTTTCCCCATGCAGCTAATGTTACTTTCTGCTTCTCGATGACATCATCTAATGATGAAAGACAATCGGCAATTTTCTGCTGTTCAGGGAGTGATGGAACTAATAATTTACAACCATTCAACATTGCAGTTGTAATCTGATTTATAGTTGCGGTTCCAGAATCTTTATACATTTCCTTTTTAAAAAAAGCAGAATTCAAATATTGATGAACAAATTCATAATTTTGTTTTGTTCTAATTACCGTCATAAATGCTCCCCATGTTGCATTTAAATCACTTTCAGTAACTAAAGCATTTTTACCCACCAATGCTTTACTTCCGTTACGTACACAAACAACGATATCATGAAGTCTCACATAATTTTTTTCTTTCAATTCTTTATCTACATATACATTATCATCATAGCAAATTCGTCCATTTTGAATATTGGACGACCTGAAAACCAAAACACCATTTTCACTATCAACTACGTCATCTGGTGTATATGTTAAGCCGCTATGGAAAGAGGCAATTTCTGATAACGTCTTTTCTTCCCACTCAGGAAAATCACTTTCATCATCCGCTTTAAATCTTACTTCCTGACTGAACAGCTTCTGCATCACGCCTTTTTTTCGTTCTTCCCATGCAGATACAGTTTCTTTTTGCTTCGCAATTACTGTATCAATTGTTGATAAGAACTCTGCAATTTTCTGTTGTTCTTCTGCTAATTGTGGCAAATGTACAGGAATTTCTTGCATTAACGAATCTGTCATACCGACTCTGTCATGTCTTGCACCATTCTGTGCACCGTTTTCATATATAAATCTATACCAACTACCGCTTTGGAAATACCATTGCAAATATTTATTATCTGCTATACCTTTAGGACGTAAACATGTATATAATGGTGAAACAATACCATCTCTTTCAAGGTGATAGCAATTAAATGGTCCATACGGTGCCTGCTTAGATTTTCTCGGATTATAAACAAAATCACCAGTTTTAATTACTGTATAATTTTCTGTCTTCCCATCAACTGCAATGTCTTTATCAAAAAAATCTCGCTGATTTATTAAACCAAATTCAGCAGAATTTGTTATTACATTTTGATTCTGTCCATCTTTATTTTTTTCTTTTACCTTAGAAAAAATATCACTAATTTTTTTCTTCTCCCACTCAGGAAACTGACTTCCATCATCAGCTTTGAATCTCAATTTAGGTTCATTCATTTGCATCACCCCTTTTTTATAGTTTCAGCATCTGCAACAACCATTTTTATTTTAATCTTCGCAACAATCATCTGAATAAATTGCTTAATATCACTGACATTTCTATCAGGATGCTTATTGATTACATGTGTCTGGTCATTACCAATCCATGTTGCTTTTTCTGCCAAAATTTTAATATCTGAATCATCCGTAATATAATTTCTGATTTTTTCAGACAAAGATTTTGTATCTATTTCACTGACTTTTTCAGGGAATTTATTAGCACAATAATCTCTAACTAAAAATTCCAATGCTCTACGATACGCCATTCCGCAAATTAGATTCAATCCATCATGTTCTGCACGTTCTGCTTGCTTATACACCTCAACAAAAGACGGTGACAAATCACTAATATCTTCATCGAAATCTACATTTTCCATTTCAAATGGATAAATGCCAACAAATTCACTTATTGCGTCATCTGTATCAAAATCTGTATCAAAATTTTCATCATTAAACGCTAATTCCGTCTTAACTGTATTCGTCACAGTGAATAATTCATTGCAAGATGTACATCTGTAAATAGATATAACCGTACATTCTTTTTGTTCATTATCCGTAATATTATTAACTGCTCTAATCGGTAAAATTTCAGTGGATAATACTTTACCACAACAAGGACATTTATCTGGTAATAATATAGGCAATTCCTTTGAAGGTAATTGTGCATTTCCTACCATATATTCATGCGGATAAGGATTGTTTGCCATTGACAGAAATGACATTGCAGCCGATGCAGCTATCGTGGTGGGATATTCTGTTTTCTTAAATTTCATAATTAAAATTCACCTGCCTTTACAGTCCAAGCTGTCTCATAAAACTTTCAGCCTTATCAATTGCAGCTTTTGTCTCAGAATCCAGTGTCTTAATCTGAGCTTTTACAGCATCTAAATCCACAGGTTCTTCTTTCTCAAATGTATCAACATATCGTGGAATATTTAAATTATAATCATTTTCAATGATCTCATCCATGCTAGCTTTGTAAGCAAATTTATCAATGGATTCTCGTTTTTCATAAGCATCTACAATCTTATCAATATGTTCCTGCTCTAAGACATTTTGATTCTTTCCTGCTTTGAATTCCTTAGATGCATCAATAAAGAAAATATCATCTGAATTTCCATTTCTCTTTGCTTTTAGGATTAAGATACAAACTGGGATACTTGTACCATGAAACAAATTAGGGGCAAGTCCAATGACTGCATCTAAACAATTTAACTTATCAATGATATATTTACGGATCATTCCTTCTGCCCCACCACGGAATAAAACACCATGTGGTAATAAAACTGCGATCCTTCCATCTTCTTCATCCATGTGATAGATCATATGCTGCACAAAAGCAAGGTCTGCATGACTTTTAGGAGCAAGTTTTCCGACTCCGGAATAGCGGACATCATCCAAGTATTTTTTATCAGCAGACCATTTTAAGGAATATGGAGGATTACAAACCTGGATCGTCATCTTCTGATCTCCATATCTATCATCTTTTAACGTATCCCCTTTGTAGATATCAAAATTTTGCCAGTCAATTCCATGCATGATCATGTTCATTCTTGATAAGTTATAAGTGGTCGCATTTAATTCCTGTCCATAAAAATGCCCTACTTTTCCCGTTGTCAAATGTTTCTTTTATGAACTGGTATCCGATTCCTTCTAATCGCTCGATAAACATATCTTCCACTTCATATTCTGATCTTCTTGAAGCCATGAAAATGTTTCTCCCCCTTTTTGTAAATTCTTATTTAACATTTTACCATTATTTAAAATTATTTGGTACATAATTTGACCATATGATTTAAAAATTTTCATTCTACAACAAATATGAGAGAAATTTTTAAAAAGAAAAATCACATATAAAAAAGACAGATACCGAAGTACCTGTCCTTTCCATTTATTATTTTACTTTCGAATATTTCTTTATATATCTATCCTGCTCTTTTAACATTATATTATATTCCGCAAGCATATTGTAAAATGTTGCTTTTTTTAATCCTGTCTTTTCTATAAATTCGGTCGACGTAATCTCATAATTTTTCCATTTTTCATATAATTCGTCCCAATTATCTGGGAATGCAACCTTTTTTCTCCCTGCATTCCCTCTTTTTTTTCTGGGAATCTCAACAATATCCTTGTTTGTATTTAATGCTGATTGCAATAATGTTGTTAATACGATTTTATTCATCGGCTGCGCTATTCCATATTCATATGTTGTAGGATATTTACAAATAAAAAGAGGAATATCGTGATCTATAAACCAATTTAGATGATTTATAATATCTTCAGTTGATAAACCAAGAGAAGATAGATCGGCTATGACCACTGCTGCCATTTTTATATCTATATGATTTAAAAGATATTCTAATTCTCGATATGATCTTCTGTTTTCTGATATAATCTGAATTTCCTCTACTTGATCCGCATAAAGGTTCATGATCTGATCAAATATCGTAATATCTTCAATTGTTTTATGGTATATGTAAAGCTTCATTTACACTCTCCTCATTTCTTTAAAAATGGAAATATATGTTTTTTCAATTTAAAACCAAGACGATCTTCTAATTCCTTGCGATTCATTGATATAAAACATGATCCGTCTCTCATTTGCTTGGATTTTGCTCTCATTTCTGCTGGTAATGTATTCTCCCATGATTTAAATTTTTTCATTGCATCTGCCCCACCAGCTTCAATCTTTACAATTTCCCTTTCAATTACAAATGCATCTGGATTTTCTTTATATTCCTTCTTGATCGCTTGAATCGTACTTTCAGCAATATAATTTGCCCCATAATAGTCTCTGTTCCATTCTAATTCTTTCATATAGCTAGGAATATCATATCCGTTTTCTGTAAAAATCGCAAGCAAGATCTTGGATGAAATATTTACAATATCAGGATACCATGTATCATTTTCTTCTTGTGGCCTGCCTTCATCGATCATATCAATCAGGTCTGATATTGCAACAATCATCCTTCCTAAGTATTCTCGATATAGTGCGGTCCCGACTTTATTAATGATCGTATTGCTTGCTGTACGGAATCCATTTTGATCCACTGTACTAGGGAGAGATCCATTAATTTTGAAAAAGACCATTCTTTTTCTTGTTTTTTCATCAGGTTCTTTTAAATCATTCCCTGCCATAATAATGATTGGCATTGAATCTTGATTATAACGTTCGCAAATGAATTCATCTTTGATTAGTTTTGTAATTTGCGTAAATGATGATCCATTAATTTCGTCCACAAAATACGGAATTCCCTGTACCCCGCCATTTATAATAGTTCTAAGAAAATCCAATTTTGCATTTTCATTATTTCCAGCAAGATTTTTTTCTCCTGTCATCATTTTTAAAACGAAATTCGTCATAAAGGTTTTTCCAGAATTTGCTGTGTCTGATGTTTCTAATGCAAACATTGGTGCACTCATTGCACTAATTCCACGCGCTGTTAACTCGCAATGAAGCTTTGAATGAAACGGAGACTGAAAAATAAAACTCATAAATTTAAAATGAATTGACTGCAAAGTATTCGTTTCATCTACGAACATTTCAAAATTCTTGAATACTTTCATAACCTCATCAATATCTTTGCAAATGTCTTCCGCTGTTGGATGTAAATTTAATTCCTTTTTGTTCATATAAGCTTTCTTTTCATTCCAGTCAAAGGTTAAGCTTGGATAATTACGTTCTGTGATAGAAATATTTACTTTTCGTTTTGCATTAAACTTCTTTAATCCGACATTAATTTTTTCTAAGACACGTGGTTTTAACTCAACAATTCCGTTTCTATTTTTTGCGCCACTACCATTAAATATTTCTTTATAATCTTCTTTTACTTTTTTATGGTCAATCATAAATTTTGTAACCTCAATATTCACAGGATTTGGGGTTGTTTGTACAACAGTTACTTTGTTTGTTTCTTTCGCTTTTTTAATAACTGGATTCTCATTGATGTATTCATCATTTTTCTTTCCAGTTACCATTGTATACGGAATTTCATTAGAATTTATCCAAGCAACTTCAAAGTCATTTTCAAACTCTTCATAGCAAAATAGAGAGTCATCATATTCATAATATTCCATCTGGTCACCATTCCAAGCACGTCCTGACATATTTGCAGATGCTTTAATAACTCTGGTTCTTCCATCATCGGCTTTCAAGAGATAAATCTTTCTATGATCTAATATATAGTTTGCTGCTCTTAAATTCAAATCACCATTTGACAACATATCGACCAATCGTTTTTGATTTTTAACCGCTTGCGTTGCATCATAATTATTTGCAGCAACTTCTAACAGATCATTTAATTTTCCATCTTTTTGTACCATAAAATCAGCGCCAAGAATAATTTCGCCATACTGGAAATACTGCATCAAATGGTTTATAAAACGGATATCATATGAAAAAGTAATTGCTTTGATCGTATCAAAGCCGCAGAACAACTCATCAACATTCGAAAATTCTACAGTTTTTAGCTCTGAATGAAATACTTTTAATACTTGTTTTTCTGTGTCATTAGAATTGCCTTTTCCACCATTTATTACTTCGAATTTATTTTCATTAGTATCACTCATAATTATCTCCTTTCTTCATATCTTACGTGTCTAAAAACTACCTTTTATTTTTAGACATATTATATCATTTGTCTAATATTAATTCAATATTTTTGGACTCTTATCATGTGAACAGGCAGAAGACCAGTTGTCATTCCTAGCTCTAGGAATGGCTGGTGAATGAATGCCAGGGCGGGAGATTTCTCGCCCGTTTTCTTTTCAAGAAAAAGAATCTTATATATGAAAAAGTTTTTCTCTTGAATCTCTCATATTTATAATAGAAAGATAAGAAAGGAGTACGGAGATGAAGAAATGTCTCGCATCAAGATATATCAAAAAGGCTGATCTGCAGCCAGAAGAAAATGAACGGATCTTACAGGATCTCTTTGTGTTCAATTCCATGAAACGTACTTCTTTCCTATGGCAGAGGCAGGGACGAAAGTTCTTGAAAGAAGACGGGAAAGAGTTGTCGCATCAACTGAAGTTAAAGGAAGTGTTTGCGTGCAATGACTACTTTGCGAATTCCGCAAGAATAACAGCTGCAGGGATGATCAAATCCGGACAGGAGCTTGCAAAGTTGTATATCGAAGACGCCAAAGATGATATCAAAGCGATCCGAAAGGTTCTTCGAAAGAAGAAAAACTATCGAAAAAAGCTGCTGAAGATCAAAGAATCAATCATCCGGCATACGAAAGATCCGAAGAAACCGCTAAAGGGATCTGCGAACATCCGATATAAGAAAGATGGTGGTGTGACAGTGCAGTTCTTCCAAAAGGTCTGGACTTATGAAACGTTGTATCTATTTGAGCATCAGTGGCTGGATCGGAAACTTCGACAATTAAAGACACAGATCGCCAACATGGAGCACAAACTGAAACGACTGGAAATCAAACAGCAGAGGCTCAAGGATCATCCGCTCAAGGTACGGTTTGGCGGAAAGAAGCTGACAAAGAACCGAACGATTCCGAAACGACACCGGGCATTGGAAAAACGAAGGAATCGAAGGATGATGGTCTCCGGAAGAAAGGACTGTCAGTATGGAAATTTTGTTTTCCATTATGGCATTGAAACAAAAACGTTAGAATACCGGAGTATGACGGGCTGGAATGGAGATCGGATCTGTTTTCCAGATGTTACATTTCCTTACGGTCAGGAATGGATCGAATCCTGGTTACACGAACGAAAAGGTGCGATCGCATGGGAGATCATAGACTGTGGGAATGCCTGGCAGATCCGCTGCATCTTAACAAAAGAAGCGGAAGATATGAACGGCTATTATGGCGATGGAGCGATCGGGATCGATATCAACTATGACCACATCGCGATGACAGAGACGGACCAGAGTGGAAATCTCCTGTATCATAAAGTTTTCCATTATGACATGAAGGGAAAGACCAGCGGACAGATCAAACATCAGATCTCGGAAACCATCGAGAAGGTCTTTCAATATGCAGATCAACAACACAAGCCGATCACAGCAGAGAACATCAAGAGCATCCAGAGAAAGAAATTTTACGACAAGCATCGAAAGAAACACCGGCATATCAGCATGTTTGCCAGTGCCTATATCCGGGAACTTCTGACCTCGAAAGCAGTCAAATATCACATCGGTGTCAAGTTTGTTCATCCGGCGTATACATCCAAAGCCGGAAAGATGCGATATTTAAGAAGATACGGACTCAGTGTTCATGAAGCTGCAGCTCTCTGTATTGCAAGGCGAGGACAGGGATTCAAAGAATCGATTCCATCCTATTTAAAACCTTACCTGAAGGACGAAAAGGTCCGCGCCCTGATTCCGCAGCAATGGGGATCCATAACGAAACTCATCAACAAAGTCACTACACAGGATCTCCTGTCCTTTCAGGATCCTGTCTTACATAGAAACTGATAAATTGATCACAAATGAATACATGGAGTCATCCCGTACCGGGCGTGAGCCGGAGTCCCTCAGAGAAAACTGCCGTCCTATCCCGGATGCATTGCAGGATGACTGGAACACAGGGACTGTCTGTGACCGGATCTTAGGATCACATTTCTGACGGCAAATGGCTTCTTTTCTTAAAGAGACAGGCGTTCTCAGATTGGTTCAGGGATGCAGCGACTTGTGCTCCGATAGAAGATAAAACTCTATCAAAAAGGATCGCGCAAAGTGAGGAGAACGAAGTGACGATCGCCATACCACCATTGGAAGCCACTTGTCATTCTTTGAATGGCTGGTGGAGCCTCACTACATATAAAAAAAGACAGATACCGAAATACCTGTCTTAAGCTCCTTTTAGAAAATACCTTTATGAACAACATAAGGAAATTCTCCACTTGTCATATTTGATAATGTTACAATCTCTATATCTCCAAATTTTTTGAAGATATTAATATTTGTATCAACGAATGACTGAACATCTGAATCTGCTTTTTCTGGATAGTCATAACCAACCTTCATTTCCCTACATTCATACTCATCCTCTTTCAAATAGACTGGAGATGTATTACAGATCCAAGTAGAATCTTGTCCAAACCATTGATGAAGATATTCCATCATCGCTGTAAAGCAACCTTTTTTTCGGTCTGTTTCATACACATAAATGTCGCCAATGAGTAGGATTCTATGTTCTATTAATTTGAAGAATAGTTCTTCTGGAAGCAAATCCAAATCATCATGAATTTCTTCACAACTATGTTTTGTCTTTTTTTTGATATATTTGCTCATTACATTATGCATATACAGTCCCATTTCTCCAAGGTCTGCAGTTTCTCCATCAGTATACATTAAAATTTCACGATCCATAGGGATATTTACATATGCTACTGGAAAGATAGAATATACTTGCATCCTTCCACATAATCTTGGTCCATCTTCTGCTGCCATAAATGCAAAAATATAATTATTTGTCAAATAATCAATGTCGTCTTCGCAAATTCTAGGAATACTTACTCTTACACAATAGTATTTTTCAACAGAAATGATATCAATTTCATCATGATCTTCTTCAATGTCATATCCAATATCAAGCATAATATTTGTCACAACATCTTTCATATAATGCATTTCATTTATGATTACTTCTCTTGTAACATCTTTCTTTTCCATAAAATACTCCTTTCGATAGGAAGGAGCTGGAAAACGAATATCAAGTATGGAACAGTAATCAGATAAGAAATCTGGAATTGCGATCTTTCCTGATTCAAACATACTGATCTTCGATTGATCTTTTCTGACTCCTGTTTCTTTTTCCAGTCTTTCAACTACATCTGCCTGAGTCAGTTGCAAAAATCGTCTTTGTTCTTTGCAAATTTCAGGTAGTTGTTCAACTAGTTGATCGAATGTGTAATACTGCTGCATTGTTTTCCACTTCCTTCTTTCTTTGTTTCTATTTTCTGATTTAATTGTACAAAAGGATGTATCTGAAGTATATGTCGATAAACGTCATAGTCACAGTTGTTTTATTTCTTTTACCCATCTCAAAAAAAATAGAATAACAAAGCTTGCTACACAAAATATACAAAGAAATGTTGTACTTTTGAGTAAATTTACGAGTATATATATGGTAGAATCCATAGAAGTATCAGGTGGCTTTATAAAAGTTACTATATTTAGAATGATTAGGTAAATCGTGTTCATTGCAAAACCAAATTCTGCAATTCCACAAGATTTTTTTATATTGCGAAAGAATTCAAAATGATCATTTGCTTTTAAAATCGCAAGCAGTCCGAAATTTATACAAAACAAATTTGAAAAGTTCTCATTTTTTCCTTTCCCCTTTCTCTATCTCTTTGAATTTTTAACAGTTTCCAAGATATATCACAACTTCTTTTTCTGATCAATCTATGATTGCTTCATTCTCTTTGATCTCTTTATTTTCCAAAATCTGATAGTTTCCTTTTAAAGAAAACGTTCGCATTACATTTGATTCTTCATCGAAATATCGTAATTCCATTGAATTCAAACACAATTCAACGACTTTTCTATTTTCGCTTGTTATCTTTTTTAAAATGATTGCAGAGTGAGATATACAATCTCTTTTTTCTGCATATATAGAAAAATTGCAATTTTTGTGAGTATTTTTATCTACTTTCCTTAATTTTTACAGTATCTCAATCGTCTCTAAAAGATTTGAAATAGCCATTTCTTGCGATTTCATTTTATATAAAGCTTCTACATTTTCATCAAATATCTGTGTATTTTTCATTTGAATCTGATCTGTTTTTATGCTTTTACATTCCAAAAGTACTGGTTTATCCCACATAAACAATCTTTTTTCTAATCTGCCATTTTCTTTTGATTTATTCATCCAAAAACAATGATCATTTTTTCCATATTCTAAGGACAAATTTCCAATACGTTCATCAAATTCAATTAAGTAATCTATTCCATCATGATGACCATCAGAATGCCTTATTACTGTTCCCTTGCATCCTTTTGTAAAAGATAGTGGTTCGTAATCATCTCCAACAAGATGACTTTTTGCTCTTGGATCGACAAAAGAGATTTCAACTCTGTCACCTATTTTCCATTTCGCTTTTTCATTCAGTCTTTTTGAATATTTTTTGTGCTTGTAATAATAATCTGCCCATGAATGTTTAGATCGTGTGGATCTGTCATAACGTATTTTGTCGTATTCTTCTTTTGTTAATCTTACGATTTCGATTTTATAGGATGGGCAGCCTTCATCCACAGACATGTGACATTCAAGTTTCATTTTGTTGTATAATGAATCCATATCGTGAGTAGTATCAGGAGTAATGATTTTTAAATATCCATCATTATCATCATATGAAATTCTACATCTATGAAATTCAAATCGTTGTCCCTCATATTCAACTCCTTCATCGCAATAATGATATATTCCAATATCTCCTATGCATCCTTTTTTGGTACCATCCACAATAATTCCGTAAGCCATAGCACACTCCTTAAATTCAAATTATTCATTATCCATACATTGATCTTTCACTCTAATCTTATCTTCATCGATTCTATGCAGCCATTTTACAGCCTCATAAATATTTTTTGTTACAAAACAATCTGTGTCTTTCACACTATTTTTCTCACAATAAAAATCGCGATATGCTTCTCCTACACTGACACTTCTACGATTATCTAATGAGCCAATACAAACTCCTCTTTCTGTTATAAACAGATTAATCATTGATGCAGCTCTTAATTGCATAATCTCCTGTTTTGTTTTAGAATCATCATTATTTTCTTTTTCACTTGGAGGATTTGCAATCATATAATTTAATGTATCCACAATCATTTGTACTGCTTCGTAATAGATATCTAATCTCTCTTGAGCTCTTTTGTTAAGTTTAAGATATGGATAAACTTTTTGACTTTCTTTATTCATACATTGGAGTACACTCAAAAGCTCTTTTAATTCAAATTTAGTATTCTTGCTCATCGATTTATCTTCTGTTTGCCTCTTCTCTTCAAAAAAGCAATCCAACGCTTCCTCAATTTCCCAAGGATTAAATTCTGTTTTCTTTTTTCCTTTATAAACAAGAATATGTCCCTGCACAATAATCATTTCGATTGCATTTTTCCCTTTACCATTATGGTAGCGACCTTCCAGATCTGTTGTAGCTGTTTTGATCAAAGTAGTCTCAACGATCTCTCTCATAATTTCTCTTTTGGTTTTCATAGTCATCTATTCTCCTATATAATTCTTTAAAAATTCTTCATAAGTCATAATGCGTTTTCTACATTTCTTCTTTAAATTTTGTACTTCTACTACAAATATGAGAGAAAACTTTATCCTTGTTTTTCACATATAAAAAAAACGGATTCATATCCCACAAAAAGCAGAAAATGAATCCGAATATTTATCAAAAAATATGAAGTTTTACATATTTCTTCCTCTTCTGTTTCTTATAAGAATGATACTGCCTCTTTTGTTTTGTCTGATCTTTCCATGAACGAGGAATCTTTACGTCTTTAAAATGATCTCCCCATGGATCTTCATTCAAAAGATTTTTCCTTCCTCCACGGATTTTAATATGATAACCTTCCTCTTTCCATTCACGTAATTCTTCTTTTGTTGGTAATTGTCTTTTTTCATTTGTTGTATGTAAAAATCGCTGCATGTAGATGTAATTTGAATGTCCATATTTTCTTTTATGTGCTTCTTTCTTTTGATGATATGTATCCAAATATTTCCGCAGATAAGGCTTCGTGTTAACCAGATGACCATTTTCATCCACCATCTTGTATACAATATAATATGCCATCATTGTTTCCATCATGGATTCAGGCATCCAGTCATACTTCTCTTCGTTCCAAAATTCAGCGTTTTCAATGTTCCAAAAGATATGATGCTGATCATGAGCAGCTTTTCGGAATAATTCCCAATCAGCATAACTTTCAGGATCAAAACCAGTGATCATCTCCTTCCATGGTTCAAAATGGAAATTATATGGCTGCAATAAAGGTTTTACACGTTTTTCTTTCCATTCCTTGGAAACGCGTTGATAGTTTTCAGACCATGGATCATAAAATTCCCAACTGGAATAATCGATTATTGTATTGTAATATTTTGCATTAATTTTGAATTCCGTTACATATATCTTGCAATTCATGATATTCCTCTTTCTTATCTCGTCACTGAACATTTTTCTACTTTAAATATGAGAGATTTCGGAGAAAAAACTTTTCACATATAAAAAACCGGATTCATCCCACTGCCTACAGAGGCAGGGAAATTCTCCGGAATTTTGTTAAACAACGATAAGCCTTCTTCTATCATCTATATAAATATATTCAGACATCCTCGATGCCTCCTTTCTTTTTTTTGTGTCATGTAGTCTCTCAGGGATCAACGGGATCCCCGCTTCGGTGATAAGCCTGTACATGACAAGATTTTCGTCTTCTTAAACTTGGTGTCAGCTTGACAGGGTCTGGGACTAGAGAATCCCAGAGTGTCCATTCCCTAAAGAAGATTGCTAACATCTTGTTTCTGCTCATTAACGCACTAACTAATTCACTTAACTTTGTTCCATCCAGCTTTTAAGCGTATCACTGTCTTGCGAGTCTCCAACAATTCGCTTATAGATTTGTACAAAATCGGAATTTCCAAAAGCTGTTGGCAGGTCATTATCTTCCAGATATTTGTTGAATATTTCAATATCATTGTCCGATAAGACACCTCTTAATCCACTACGACATTTTACAATGTTGTGAAGACAAAAATCATTTACGTGACCATATCGGCATAAGTCTCTTGCCATCATCATGTCACTATAAAACTGCATGAAAGTATCATTATGTTTTTTCTCGCCTAATTGAGCGTACAAAGCATTGCAAATAATTCCTAAATCGTCTGCGGTTAATTCAACCATGACTTCCTTTTTTTCTTTTGAGATAGTTTGAATATTCATATATAAAATCCTTTCGTTTGTCATTTTACCTTTATATATTGATTTTTACTAATTAGTAATATTTTGCATTAATTTTGAATTCTGTTACATATATCGTGCAATTCATGATATTCCTCTTTCTTTTGCTACCTGATCATTTTCCTGCCTTTATTCTGTAATCGATCCAACGTATGAATCCTCAGTTTATAACATCCTTCCATATGTCTTTCGATTCCATACTGTTCTGTGAGGTCTCTTGTGCATTCTTTTAAATACTGATATCTGGATACGCCAAGCGCCTGATTATATCTTCTGATTCCCAAATACTCTCCATAATAATATTCTTTTTTCGCTTGTCTTTTGTTCATGATCGTTCTCCTATTTTTTATCTCGCCAATAGCAGTAAATGCACTGGTTCGGGCAGCGATATTTATTGGTCAAAAGCTCTGTCTTGCAAGTTAAGCAATGACATCCCGTCCTCTGCTGCCCATTCTCTTCTTTGTTTAATACAGATTCCAATCCCATGAGTTCAATGTCTTTGTTGCTGACGCAACCTACCTGTTTAAAAGAATTCGGATATTTTTTTGCTAACAGATCTTCTGCACAGGTTTCAAACTGATAAGAAAACGATCTTAATGCATTTGCTACGTTTTCCATTTGTTTTTGAGATGCATAAAAATTTTTTCCATAACAAGGATTGTATCCTGCTGCCTTTAATCGCTCTTTTACATGATTATATTCGTCATATATGCTGATTCGGATTCGTTGAATTCCTGTCTGTTGTTTTTCGAACTCATGGAGCACTTCCATGACTCGTTTTAATCCAAAAAGAGTTGGGAAGATTGGATCAATACGAAGGACGCAATAATCTGCTGGAAAGCCTTTATTGATCAGCTTCTTTAATTGATGCAGCTGTGTTTTATAATCAGGAACATTTGGTTCAAAATCTGTTTCACCCCATCCTGTACAGGTTGCATGGACGATCAGCTTGTCCCCATTCTCATAACATTTTATAACAGTATCAATGAATTGATCTGTCAGATTTTTTGTGATCAGGATTGCGCCATCCACGGATGGCAACTTACCTTTCCACTGATAATCGATACTTGCATCTCCTCGTTCTGTAATTCCAATTTTCATGATATGACTCCTTCCTGTGCTTTTCTTCTCTACTACAAATATGAGAGAATTTCCAAAAAAGAAAAATCACATATAAAAAAGACAGATACCAAAGTACCTGTCTTCTGAGTGAGGCTCCACTTGTCATTCTTTGAAAGGCTGGTGGAGCCTCACTTACTTCTTATGAGATTAATGAACTCTCCTTTTGTTGTTATGAAATCACATTTCGAATGAATAAGCTTTTTTGCATCCTTAATCCATTCCTTGTATTCTTCTGATTCTTTGAACCGAAACCATTCATCAAATGATCTTTCGTTTGTCGGATAACCTTTTATATTCGACATACTTAATGTTTTGATCAATTCTTTTGTTTGGTCTTCCTCATTTTTAATATGAATCGTTTCATCAGAAATGACAAATTTCGGAAAAACATTGTTTATATCAAAGAGTTCCACGCAAAATCCATGCTTACATGGAACATAATCTGGACCGATTGCCTTTCTCCAATCCATGCATCGTATATTCCATTCTTCCTCAGAAATCGTATCTGGTTTCTCACATTGATTTTGGTAATGATAGTCATCGAAATGTCCTGTATTTTCCAAATAGTTCTGAATATCCTTACTTCCAAAAAACATGACAAGAATTTTATCCTGCAATGGAAAGATATGAATGATCTCCCTTTTTCTTTGATTTTGAAGATTCCGTTCCAAAGCCATATCGGAGATATTCCAATACAGACTATCCCATCTATCTACATCTATCAATTTCCATATCTCTTGCATTTCTTTGAAATTTTTTGTTTGCATTATCATATTTTGCACGGCCTGCGAGCCATGAAGCTTTTTGAAATTATAATAGTACAAGGTTTTGTTAACAATCCAGTCGAGAATCATCTGCTCACTGATCTTTGTCACTTCCTTTCGAAGATTATTACAAAATTCATTTAACGAAGTGAGATTATAATCTCCTTCTAATTTGTATGCATTATATATTTTCGTGCTCATAGTTTTCCTCCTTTTTCATAACTGCTCTCCTTGACAGCCCTTTCGTTTTTGTTTTTTGTTTTTAAGATATTCTGCGGGAATTCTCTGCCATTCAATGACCGAGATGAAAGCAGGAGGCTCTTTTGAGCCATCATCCCTTTC